>OGZK01000155.1_pt1 | contig 62720 bp, 49 predicted proteins | sample 1576791 | NCBI WGS metagenome assembly OGZK01 (sample SAMEA3541556, study PRJEB24748) | human gut metagenome | biome: human gut; feature: human-associated habitat; material: faeces | place: China | collected 2012
AGGGGTTGGAGTGGTTCTTTCAGTATAAGGAGGGAAAGTCTGTGCCGGATGACCTTACATTTGGAATGCAGTTGATTTCGACAAGTAAGTAATACAATCAGAAGAATGTGTGGGATATAGCGGCATGGATAGATCGTTATGGGAGTGTCGCATTCCCTTTCTATTGCATTTTTCCCATATCATTTTTCTTTGATAAAGTAAGTGGCATTCCTCCATACATTGCATATTCTTCATAAGCCTCTGATTTGTCACCGCCAACAAAGTTGTAATACTCTTTAAAGGAAAGCGGATATATTTTGACAGCTCTGCCGGATCACGGTATTGCGTAAACATATCGTCATCAAGAGGAATTTAAAGGATCTGATCTTCATTAATTCCCTGTGAAATTAGATAATCATGATAGAGATAGAATAGTAAATAGCTTTTGCCATATCTTTTGATACCGGTTATCACCTTAATGAGACCGTTCTCTTTTTTGTCGATCAATCTTTGTAAATAAGTGTCTCTTTTTATCTCGTTCATGATTTAACTGCCTTTCGTTTAAAACTTAGGGGCATTTTCTCCTGACTTTTAAATGAAAAGACAGATTGTGTGCCGGTTTTATAAAAAATTCAACATCACATGCAACATTTTGAAAACAAAAGACACATATCCATGTGTGAAGTGCAAGGTGGTGGCATTGCAAAAAATCTGTTTTTTGCAACATTTGAGGTAAAACGGTGTCTATATAAGTAGGGGGGATTAGATGAGGAGAGATTGTCTATTTATATGTAAGCGGAGAAATTTTGCTGCTTTGTTTATAGTAATCGTGATGTGTGCTGCCAGTATACATGTGATGGCAAATAACAGTGTCAAAGCGGAAGAAACTGTAGATGAGCCTGTCAGAGAAGAAACGGTGAGAGAACTTCAAAAGCTGGAAGGGAAGCTGACAGTAAAGAACGAAGCTGCCGAGAGAGCCGGGTTGCAGGAAGCTGTAGAGGAGCAGGCGGCCGGAAAGAAAAACAGCGTTTCTTTACAGGAGGCATATCGGGTGAAATTATTGAAGAATTTCTGGCTGACCGGGTATCTGGAGGGCGGAGAGCTGGCAGATCATGTATCCGGCAAGATTCAATGGAAGGTACCGTATCAACAGCATAATGGGGAAGCCGGGATTATGACATTTGCTCTTCGGGAGCATGCTTATGTCCGGCTGGGGGAATCCTCCGGGGAGAAGCAGGAACAAATACCGGCACCGAAAAAGGAGATCGCCCGGATCATTGCAAAGGCTGGGATTACATCGGAGGATATTGATAAAGCAGAGTATTATTATTCTCAAATGTACAGTCTGGTTCTTATTGATATAAAAACACAAGACAGAGAGTTTGTTATTCCATATGCGGAATTCCCGGAAAAAATGAAGTCAACAGATCAGGGAGAGCAGATCCTGAATGGGCAGATATATGAGATTTCCGACTTTATGAATGAAATGAATCAGATTTTTGATGAGAAATATTTACAGGACCATCCGGAGGAAGTAACAGGGATGTATTATCGGAGGGATACGATGGCAAAAAAGAAATGGGTTATAGTAGGAATTTTTGGAGTGATTGTTTTATTTTTTGTGGTAAATACCATGACCATGAAAGGATATTGCTACACTGTCAGCTATCCGGGAGGGGAAATGATTTTCCTGAAGAATGGAAAATGCTATGTTGGTCTTCCCGGTTCGGAGAAACGTTCAAAGCTTACCGGCAGAAGTTATGACGGACGTCCCACAAGTCTTTCGGATGCGGATGAGGTCGAGGATACCTATTCCACATTTCTTGGGACTATTGTCTCGGTGGACAAGGGACGATGGATCGGTGTGCATTGCATCAACCGTTATTTCCTGATACAATGCAGTGGATATGACAAACCGGACAATAAGAAATTTGATTTTTATCAATATATCTTGGGAAAACCGTATTTTGTGTTTAAAAATAATGGAGAGAAGGATGACTATCCACAGGAATTTATTGAGAAATCAAAGGAAAGTAATCTAGGCTTGCCGGTTCAGAAATAAAATAAAAATATGTTTTATAAATTTAGGCTCTGTGGTTTTGTTGACTGCAGAGCTTAGGAAAGGTTCATATTATGATACAACATCCCATAGCACCGGTTTACGACGAGCATTCTAATATTTTAATTCTGGGAAGCTTTCCCTCTGTGAAATCCAGAGAGCAGGGCTTTTTTTACGGTCATCCACAAAATCGTTTCTGGCGGGTACTCGCTGCGGTGTATGGAAATCAGGTGCCACAGACTGTTGAGGAAAAGAAAGCATTTTTACTGCAGAGTGGTGTGGCGGTCTGGGATGTGATCGCATCCTGTGAAATTCAGGGGTCGGCAGACAGCAGCATTAAGGACGTAGTACCGACAGATCTGAGCGGGATTCTGGCGCAGGCACCGGTTCGTCGGATCTATGTCAACGGGAAAAAGGCGGAGCAGTTGTATCGGAAATATCAGCAAAAACAGACGGGGATCGAGGCGGTCTGCCTGCCATCTACCAGTCCTGCCAATGCCGCCTGGAGCCTGGATCGGCTTGTGGAGGCATGGCAGGTGATACGGGAGTGATTTCTTATTTCGGCGAACAGACTGCTCCGCATCATCCATCTTTTTCCTCTTGACACAGACCTGAGGCAAGTGTATTATAATAGAACAAATGTTCGGAATATATGTTTGAGAGGAGATGATAAAATGATCTTTGCGGAGCATGCGTCTCTGGAGGAGAAGCTGCGGATATTATCTGATGCAGCGAAGTATGATGTCGCCTGTACCTCCAGTGGAGTTTCCCGGAAGGGGAAGGATGGACAGATAGGGAACACCAGTGCGGCGGGAATCTGTCACAGCTTCTCAGCGGATGGGAGATGCATTTCTTTGTTGAAGATTTTATTTACCAATGAATGTATCTATAATTGCAAATATTGTATTAACCGTGTGACGAATGATGTTCCCAGAGCGACGTTTACCCCGGAGGAGGTTTGTGAGCTGACGATGGAGTTTTACCGGAGAAATTATATAGAAGGTCTTTTTCTGAGCTCCGGGATCATACAGTCAGCGGATCATACGATGGAGCTGATCTGTCAGACACTTCACGACCTGCGGACGATTCACCGGTTCCATGGCTATATCCACTGCAAGGCGATACCGGGGGCTTCCCCGGAGCTGGTAGAGCTGGCGGGGTGGTATGCGGATCGTATGAGTGTGAATATGGAGCTTCCTACGGCAGATGGACTGCGTCAGCTTGCTCCCAATAAAGACCGCCGGCAGATCCTGACGCCTATGCGCCAGATTCAGTCAGGTATGGAGGAGAGCAGGCAGGCACTTGGGATGAAGGGGGGGAATCGCAGTGCTTACTGGCATACCAGCCGCAGACTGGGGAGAAGCATGCCGGATGGAATCAGCCGCAGGGAGGACGCACCGAAGCTTGCAGGTCTGCAGGACATATCGGGTGGAGCAGGACAGGGAGAAGGGGCCACAAAGCCGAAGGAGCATGGCATATTGGGTAGAGTAGATTATAGCAGGACTACATCGGAGGCGGCGGGATTGACTGGGACATCCGCCAGAGATTGTCAGACACGGGGGATAGGGAAGCAGGGGGGCTTGCAGAAGGAGCCGGAGGTCCGGCAAGGGCAGAACGACAGTAAAGATATTACCGGAGAGACGGCAGGCCGGCAGAGGGCTGTAACGGATGATCTGTACCTCCCTTCTTCTGTCAAAGCCACAGGACTGACACAGTGGCGGCATTATGATACGAACCGCGGATTTGTACCAGCCGGTCAGAGTACACAGATGATCATTGGTGCCGGAGGAGAGAGTGATTATGAGATCATGTCTGTTTCAGAGGCGCTATATCAGAGATTTGATCTGAAGAGAGTGTTTTATTCTGCTTTTATCAATGTGAATCAGGATGCCTCTCTTCCGGCTTTGGAAAGCGGTCCTCCTCTGCGGCGGGAGCATCGGTTGTATCAGGCAGACTTTTTGCTTCGGTATTATGGCTTTGAGGCCGGGGAGTTATTGTCACCGTCCAGACCTAATTTCAATATATTTCTTGATCCGAAATGCGACTGGGCATTGGGACATATGGAGTCTTTTCCGGTAGAGATTAACACCGCGGATTATAATACGCTGCTGCGGGTGCCGGGAATCGGCGTAAAGTCCGCCAGCCGGATCGTGAAAGCGAGAAGGACAGGTTCCCTGGACTACTCTCATCTTAAAAAAATGGGAGTGGTATTAAAGCGGGCTGTGTATTTTATCACATGCAATGGCAGGATGATGTATGACTTTCTGAAGGTAGACGAGGATTTTATCACGAGACGGCTGGTAGGGGAAGAAAAGGAGCTGCAGAGATATTATCAGCAGAGTCAGATTCATTATCAGCAGTTGTCACTGTTTGATTTTGTGGCAGATGCAAATTAGTGTAGCAGATGTTTGGCTTGATTTATGGATTATGAGATAAGCATTGTATTTAGGAATTTGTATGTTTATATCGTTTGTTGTGGTGCAGATGGCGGAGAAAGGGAGGTTATCAGGGAACAATGAAGGAGACGAGAATATACCGGTGTGACGATACTCCGGAGGCCATCTTTACGGCGGTTTATGATGCGGGCAAATCTGCATATGGCCACGACCATATCCGGCTGGAGGTAAATATGCCGGAGGCAGAACAGAATTACACATTATTTTCTGAGTATGTGGATGTGGTGCCGGATCCGGATAAGATGACGAAGGTGCTTCGTACCGTCCGGCGTCAGATCTCGCAGCAGGCATATGAATATATTATGGTGGCAGCGGGAAGCCGCCAGCCGGATAAGGCAGACGTGATCTATCATTTTATTGTATATGGTTTTGCGCTGGGCAGTAAGGTGACGGAGGCGCTTCACATTCCATGTGTCCAGAGGATATTTGAGATTTACCGTAAAGCAAGGAATGAGGCACACTATTTCCTGGAGTTTATACGGTTTGAGGAAATATCCTGGCAGGACCATCCTGTATTGTATGCGGTGATCGAACCGGAGAATGAGGTCATCGATATGGTTGCAGACCATTTTACAGATCGTCTGAATCCGGAATGGTTCATTGTTTATGATAAAAGTCATGGAAAAGCAGCGTTTCACAATCCCGGCAGAAGATGGTACATGCGCCAGCTGGAGCAGAGGGAACGTCAGGTGTTAGATGAGCTGGAGCATAGTGGTGGTCAGGAGTACGCCGATCTGTGGAAGGCATTTTTTGACAGTATTGCAATTAAGGAACGAGAGAATTCAGGTCTGCAAAGAACCAATCTGCCGTTGCATTATCGGAAGCATATGACAGAGTTTCATTAGGAGTTCACAAAATTTTCACAAAAAATGTTAGCACTCACTCTTGACGAGTGCTAATAAAGGTGGTATAACATATTACAGAACAAGGGAAGAGGTAATTAGGAAGTCAGGAATGACTGGGACTTCATCCTACTTGCTCTGAGAAGAACAGTTCAATAAGGTTTGATTGAAGGAGGAATGACTTATGTTGATGCCTAGTATTTTTGGAGAAAATTTATTTGATGACTTTTTTGATGATTTCGCAAGACCAATGAATGTGATTCATTATGCAAACCCGACACCAAGTGCCATGAAGACCGATGTGAAAGAGACAGATGCCGGTTATGAACTTGATATTGATCTGCCGGGTTATAAGAAGGAAGATGTAAAAGCAGAGCTTAAGGATGGTTATATGACCATTAGTGCCGAGAAGAAATCTGAGGACGGCGAAAAGGATGAGAAGAGTGGTAAGTACCTGCGCCGTGAGAGATATTATGGAAGCTGCAGCCGTAGCTTTTATGTAGGCGAGGATGTGACAGAGGAGGATATTAAAGCGAAGTTTGAGGATGGTATCCTGAAGATCTCTGTTCCAAAGAAAGATCCGCAGCCTGCAGTGGAGCAGACAAAAACCATAGCCATTGAAGGATAAAGATTAAAATAAGTGCAAATAAGTTAAATAAACCATCGCTTTCATATGTGTGCCCCTGTGAGAGTTTTATAACTCCCACAGGGGTTTTTGATTTTTTGCCCCTTACAAATTCTATGTAAGTGAACAATCCCGCAAGTGAGGAGAACCGGAGCTCTTTCGAACCTTTTGCCGAAGTGTTGCGAATTTGTGGTACAATGTGTATAAATGCACCTGTGAGTGAGAAAAAGAGGAGTTTTTTTCCGAAGCGTTGTAAATTCACGATAATTAAAAAGGAGAAAATGGAGTATGAAATTTTTGCATTTGGGAGATCTGCATCTGGGAAAGTCTCTGGGAGATTTTGACCTGATCAGGGATCAGAAATATATACTGGATCAGATATTGGAAATTGTAAAAAATCAGTCCGTTGATGCGGTACTGATTGCGGGCGATGTATACGACAGAGCAGTTCCGAGTGAAGCGGCGACAAGGCTGTTGGATTACTTTTTGTGCAGTCTTGCGGAGTCCGGCGTTATGACATTTATGATCAGTGGGAATCATGATTCGGATGAACGTCTGAATTATGGAAGTGATCTGTTTGAAAAGAATCAGATTTATATTTCAGCAAAGTATGAGGGGAACTTGTATAAAAAAACAGTAACGGATGATTATGGGGAGATAGACATTTATCTTCTTCCGTTTGTAAAAGCGTCGCAGGTAAAGCATTTCCTGCCGGATGCCGGGATTGAGAATTATGATGATGCGGTGAGGGAGGTTCTGGAGCAGGCAGAGATTGACAGGACACGCAGAAATGTGATAGTGACACATCAGTTTGTGACCGGAAAGTCAGAGGAGCCGGTGACCGGTGGATCAGAAGGCGTTGGTGTGCAGAGTGTCGGTCTTGTGGAAAAAATCGGTTATGACTGCTTTGACGCATTTGATTATGTAGCTCTGGGACATATTCATTCGCCTCAGAAAATAGGGAGAGAGGAGGTCCGGTATTCGGGTTCTCCATTAAAATACTCCCTGAGTGAGGTTGCGAACGACAAATCGGTTCCGGTGATCACGATAAAGGAGAAGGACAAAACATCTGTCGAGCTAATTCCGTTAAAGCCTATGAGGGATATGCGTCATATCAAAGGAAAGCTGGAGCAGCTTCTCAAAACAGAAAATGTAATCGAGACGGAGGATTTTATTTACGCAACCCTTACGGATGAGGATATGGTAAATGATGTCATGGGGATTTTTCAACAGATTTATCCCAATACCGTTAAGATTGATTATGATAATTCCCATACGAAACAGATTGAGCAGGTGGACATTTCAAAAATTGCGGAGAACAGATCCTTTGGGGAGCTTATCGGTGATTTTTACAATAAAATTTATGGCTGCGAGATCAGTGAAGAAGAGATGGATATTATGCGAATGGTGGCAAGAGAGGCAGGTGTGATGGATGAAGCCGATTAAATTATTGATCAGTGCGTTTGGACCTTATGCGGACGAAATGCCGGAGATTGATTTCAGACAATTTGAGGATAAAGGACTTTTTCTGATTTCAGGAGATACCGGAGCGGGAAAGACTACGATATTTGATGCCATATGCTTTGCTCTCTATGGAACTACCAGTGGAACATATAGAGATACGAAAAATTTAAGAAGTGAATATGCCGGGGAGGGCACTGACAGTTATGTGGATTTTTATTTTTCTCATCAGGGGAAAGAATACCATGTGAAACGCCAGCCTGCTTATGAGAGACCGAAGAAGCGTGGCACAGGTGTGATCACGGAAAATGAAAAAGCCGTTTTTCAGGAGCAGGGACAGTCACCGGTTGAGGGAGTGAAACAGGTCAATGCTGCAGTGGAGGAGTTGCTGCATATTAATGACAAGCAGTTTAAGCAGATTGCAATGATCGCACAGGGAGAGTTCTGGGAGCTGCTCAATGCAAAAACAGAACAGAGAACGGAGATTCTCCGTACAATTTTTATGACAGATCCATATAAAAATATTGAATACAAGCTGAAGGATCGTATGAATCATAGCTTTGGCATAAAAAATACGGCAGAAAACAGTGTGATCCAGTATTTTGGAGATGCGGTGGCAGAAGAAGAAGGGGAGCTTTCTGAACTTCAGGAAAGAGCGAAGGGATCCGGAAGTGCATGGAATATTGATGAAATGGTGGAGCTGTTAGACAGGCTGACAGATTCAGACAAGGCAAAATATTGTGAGAAACAGGAAGTATTAAAAAGTGCAGAGAGAGACTTAAAAGCATGTCAGGATACTCTGGCTATGGCAAAGACGAATAATGACTTTATTGCCCGGAGAGAAGTACTGAGAAAGGAACAGAAGGAGCTTACAGATCAGAAAGCGGAAATGGAAGCTCTGGAAAAAAGGCTGATGCGCCAGAAGACGGCGACGCGGGGCGTATATCCGGCATATACAACATGGAAGTCCAAAGAGCAGGAGATTCAGAATACGCAGGAGGAAATCCTGTTGAAAATGCAGGGGCTGGAAAAAGCGCAGAATAAAGCGCAGGAATCCACAAAAGTCTGGGAAACTGCACAGAAAAGGCGTCCGGAGGCAGAGAAGCTACAAAAGAAGGCGGACAAGCTTCAGGAGCAAAAATTAAAATATCAGCAGAGAGATGAGTTGTTGGCGGCGCAGGTGACATTAAAACAAGCGCAGAGAGAGCAGGCGCAGGCGGAGACAGAGCTGAAAGCGCAGGCAAAAGAGCTGGAATGTCAGATCGGGAGTTGGAAAGAACAGGTTGCATCACAGAAGGAAAAGCCGTCAGAGCTTGCTCTGGCACAAAATGAAAAGGAAAAACTGGATACTCTTTGGAATAATATCGACGATATTTTGGAAGAGCAGCTCCCAAAGTGGGAACAGCAGCAGAAAGATCTGTCCCAAAAACAGGACATATTCTGTGTGGCTCGTGAGAAATATGAAGAGATTCATACGAAAAGAGAGGCGGCAGAGAGGATTCTGGAAAACTGCCGGGCCGGGATTCTGGCAGAGCATCTGGAGGAGGGGCAAAAGTGTCCTGTGTGTGGTTCACAGCATCATCCGGAGCCGGCAAGCCTGCCGGAGCAGTTTATTACAGAGGAGCAGTTTAAGAAGCTGCAAAAGCAGGAAGAAGAGAGGCAGCAGCAAAAGCAGGCGGCAAATACCGAGGCGGAAAAGTCAAAGACGGCGCTGCAGGGACTGGAAGTCCGGCTTCGGGAGAAAATCACCGGCTGTCTGGAACATCCGCTCTTAGACGGGCCGGTACAAGAGGGTACACTGGAGGATATGATAAAGCAGCTTCGGGAAGCGGAGAGTTTTGTGCGGAGAAAGTCACAGGAAAATGAAAATACAAGGACAGCATTAGCCCAGATTTGTGCAGAGCTGGAAAAAACACAGGATCTGCTGGAAAAGGCACAGGGGGAGGACACGGAACGGCTCAAAAATGCGGGGGAGCAGTTAAATACCAGAAAGCAGGAAACACTGACAGCAGTTGCGGAAGTGGAAGCAACCTTAAAAACATTGGCAGAACTGCCATTTGAAGATTGGAAAACGGCAGAGAATGAAGTGAAAAAGGCAGCGCAGGCGGCAGAAGATATTTTAACGGAAATTAGTGAAGCGGAGCGGCAGAAAAAGGAAGCAGATCTGGCGGTGGCTTCATTACAGGCATCCCTGACAACGCAGAATGAGACGTTGCAAAACCAGCAAAAGCTGGAGAAAATATATAAAGAACATTTAGAGACGGCAGTGCGGGAACAGAAATTTGCTTCTTTGGATGAAATGCTTTCCTATGTGACGGAGGAAGAGGCGATTGCCGGATCGGAGGAAACGCTCAGCGGGTACCGGCAGAAGTGCAGTACAAATCATACGCAGCTTGAGCAGGCAGAGCGGGATGCGGAGGGGAAAGCATATGTGGATATGGATGCCCTTAACGAGGCGTGTCAGGAGAAGGAAAGGGCGGTGCAGGAGCTTCGCAGAGAGGTCAATGTCATTGAAAACCGCATTAATATCAATACAGAGAAACGGATAAATATCGCAGCACAGAAAGAGACAATGGAGACAGCGGGCAAGGAATATGAGCATTGCCGCAAACTGTATAATTTGGTAAAGGGAACCACGGGAAATGGCAAGATTACATTGGAGCAGTATATTCAGGCGGCGGGCTTTGACGGCATTATTGCAGCGGCGAACCGGCGTCTGCTCCCGATGAGTGACGGGCAGTATGAGCTTTACCGGCAGGATTCTGTGGGCAAAAAAAGCAATAATTTTCTAGATCTGGAGGTGCTTGATAACTATACCGGTCATCGGAGACCGGTGGGAAATCTTTCCGGAGGGGAGAGCTTCAAGGCATCTCTCAGTCTGGCTCTGGGCTTGTCGGATACGGTCTCCTCAAATCTGGGAGGTATTCAGATGGATGCACTGTTTGTGGATGAAGGCTTTGGAACTCTGGACCGCAAATCCATGGATAATGCAATGGACAGTCTGACTGGTCTTTCAAGTGCCAATAAACTGGTGGGCATTATTAGTCATAGAGAGGAACTGATGGAAAATATTCCACAGCAGATCAAGGTAAAAAAGACAAAGGATGGCAGCAGCATTACCATAGAAAACGGCATATAATCGGCATGAAATATGACGAGGGAACATTAAAAAATTTCATTATTTGACAAACACAGGCATAATGTATAAAATAGTAAGGAGCAGCAGCTTGATGCTTCTGTGCAGGATTAGTACATCGGTAGTATATCAGCTTCCCAAGCTGAGGAGGCGGGTTCGACTCCCGTATCCTGCTTGACACGATTCGCAGGATTCTTAGGAGTTCTGCGTTTTTTTAACGAATGGAGGATTATTTCATGGTAATTGAACCAAAGGTAAAGGCATTTATCTGTACTACGGCACATCCGGCGGGATGTCGTGCGGCAGTACAGGCACAGATTGATTATGTAAAGGCACAGCCAAAGACGGAGGGACCGAAAAAGGTGCTGGTGATCGGCTGTTCCATGGGATATGGACTTGCTTCACGTATTGCGGCAGCATATTCATGTGGAGCAGATACACTGGGGATTATTTTTGATAAGCCGGCAAAGGGCAAGAGAACGGCGACGGCAGGCTGGTACAACACGGCAGCATTTGAGGAGATTGCCACGGCAGACGGTCTGTATGCAAAAACTCTGAATGGAGATGCATATTCGGCAGAAATGAAGGAGCAGACCATTGAGACTATTAAAAAGGATCTTGGTCAGGTGGATATGGTGATCTACAGTATTGCGGCACCGCGTAGAACGGCACCGGATGGAGTGACCTACAAGTCTGTTCTCAAGACCACAGGAGAGTCCTATACCAATCGCACCATTGATCTGAGAAACAATCAGCTCATGGAAGCAACAATTGAGCCGGCGACAGACGAGGAGATCCAGAACACCATCAAGGTTATGGGCGGTGAGGACTGGATACTCTGGATTAAAGCATTGAAGGAGGCTGGCGTTCTTGCGGATGGTGCAAAGACCGTGGCATATTCTTATATTGGACCGGAGCTGACCTATCCGATTTACAAGGAAGGCTCTATCGGACAGGCAAAGAAGGATCTTTATGCTTCCGCAGACAAGATCCAGGCAGAGATTGATGGGGTTGAGGCATATGTTTCTGTGAATAAGGCAGTGGTGACACAGTCCAGTGCGGCGATTCCGATCGTGCCTCTTTATCTGGCGATCCTGTTTAAGGTCATGAAGGAGCAGAAGGTGCAGGAGGGCTGTATTGAGCAGATGTACCGTATGATCCATGACCGTCTCTGCAATGGCGGAGCTGTTGTGACGGATGAGAACCGCCTGATCCGTATGGACGATTGGGAGATGGAGCCAAAGGTACAGGAGGCAGTGGCTGAGATCTGGCAGAAGATCGATCAGGACAATCTCGAGGAGGTTACTGATCTGGAGGGATACTGGCGGGAGTTCTATGAGATCTTTGGATTCCGGATCGACGGTGTGGATTACGGTGCCGATGTGGACGCAGATGTACAGATTCCAAGCATAGCAGCAGAGTAGAGAAATAATCGTGCAATTATTTTGATTACGGATTTGCGACACGTCATTATTTATTATAAGGAAAACGGAATAAAATTTAACAGGATGTATGTATGAGATGTTTCGTTACAGAAACAATCATACATACATTTTTTCGTCTCTGGGAAAAAAGTGGAAATCCAACTACAATTATAAAGCGGTTACTGGATAATAAATCCAACAAAGTAGAAATGTAGTATAGAAAATATTCCCAAATCACAATAAAAATATTGGAGATATTTCACAAAAAATTATAAAAATATATTAAAATCCTTGTGAAAATAACCAAAAAGGTGTATACTGAAAATAGATGTAAAACATTTTATGCAATCTGCAACGGGTTGGAGCGGAACAAAAGGGGGTCTTGATATGAATAAAGTAATTACTATCAGCAGACAGTATGGCAGCGGGGGGAGAGAAGTTGGACAGAAGCTGGCAGAGCATTACGGGATTCCGTTTTATGACAATGAGCTGATCACACGGGCGGCGAAGGAAAGCGGCTTTGCAGAGGAGACGTTTGCAAGAGCGGAGGACAAAGCGACCAACAGCTTGTTGTATTCCCTTGCTATGGGGATCAATGTGTATGGCAATCAGGATTTTGGCTTTTCGGGCTTAAGTCTGGATGACCGTATTTTCCTGGCACAGTCGGATGTGATCCGAAAGGTGGCAGACGACGGGCCATGCGTGATCGTTGGCCGATGCGCAGATTATGTATTGAAGGAGAGAACCAATACATTCAATGTCTTTGTACAGGCTTCTCTTGATTTCCGACTGAAACGTGTTGTGGAGAATTACGGAGAAAGCGAGAAGAAGGCAGGAGAGATTATTTTAAAGAACGATAAGCGCCGTGCAAACTACTATAATTATCATGTGGGTGAGAAGTGGACGAATCTGACCAACTACGATATGGTTGTCCGCAGTGATATTGCCGGTATTGATAAAGCGGTGGAGAGTATTTGCACTTACCTTGGCGAGTAACAGCAACAAAGGGGGACGTGTTATGGAGAAGATAGCAGAAAGAATTAAGGAGATCATTGATAAAAGTGGCAATATTGTGGTTTTAAGCGGCCTGAATGTCATGAGGGAGACTGGGTTAAATGGTGTTCGTGCAGAGCATCTTGCCTATGAGACAGAGGAAAAGTACGGCTATGCCAATGAAGAGATCATTTCGTCCGCATTTTATGCAAGGCGCAGTGAGATCTTTTATGATTACATTAAAAATGTCACGATCAATAAGGAAACAGCAGAACCGACGATTGTTCACAAGGCGATCCGTCAGCTGCAGCAGAAGGGAAAGGTGCCTCGTATTATTACATACACGGTGTATGGGCTTTATGAGAATGCGGGGTGCGAGAATGTACTGGATATTCATGGATCTATTCAGAAAAATAAATGTCCCGCATGTGGTAAAATTTTTGATATGAAATACATCAAGGACTCAGTGGGAGAACCGCTTTGTGATGCCTGTAAAGTGCCGATCCGGCCGGGATTTCTCCTTCTGGGAGAGCGTGTGGATAACGGGAAAATGTCTGAGGCATGCGATGATATTGAAGCGGCAGATGTCCTTTTTGTAATTGGATTTGGCATTCGGGAGTCGCTGTGTCAGCATCTGCATAAATATTACAAAGGTAACAAGCTGATTCTTGTCAATACGGAGGAGAAGCTGGGAGATGAGCGTGCCGATTACAGGATATATGGGAAGATCAGTGAGATTGTTCCGTATATTACCGGGTATGATCCGGATGCTGTGTTTGAGGAGCCGGATGAGGAGTTGGAGGTGGCGGCAGCCATGGAGAAGGAGACGGAGACGGCAAAGAATTCATAAAAAATTAAATCGAAATTTCGAAAGAATTAAGAGCCGGGAAGGTTGCAAAACAAACGAAAACGGTTTACAATTAATCTCTGTCCGGAGTTTTTTGGACGGAGATTTTCTTTTGCCTGCCGGCAGCAGTCAAGTCGGTCCGGCAGAGAAATGATTGATGGATAACAGACAGAGAATGAAAAATGTGGAGGATTGTGAGATGAGCAAGGTTAGAACAAGATTTGCGCCAAGCCCGACAGGCAGAATGCATGTGGGAAATTTAAGAACAGCATTATACACATATTTGATCGCAAAGCATGAGGGCGGCGATTTTGTACTTAGAATAGAAGATACCGATCAGGAGCGTTTTTTTGATGAGGCGCTGGAGATCATTTACCGTACACTGGACAAGACAGGCCTGAAGCATGACGAGGGTCCGGACAAGGATGGCGGCTATGGTCCGTATATTCAGAGTGAGCGTTGCAAGAGCGGTCTTTATATGAAATATGCAAAGGAGCTGATCGAGAAGGGGGAGGCATATTACTGCTTCTGTGATAAGGAGCGGCTGGAGTCTCTCAAGCAGAATATCGGCGGTAAGGAGATCGTAGCGTACGACAAGCATTGTCTTCATTTGACCAAGGAGGAGATTGAGGCAAACTTGGCAGCGGGAAAGCCTTATGTTATCCGTGCCAATGTACCAAATGAGGGTGTGACTACATTCCATGATGAGATATACGGAGATATTTCCCAGCCGAATGAAGAGCTGGATGATATGATCCTGATCAAATCAGACGGATATCCAACTTACAATTTTGCCAATGTTATTGACGATCATCTGATGGGAATTACACATGTAGTACGTGGTAACGAGTATCTTTCCTCTGCACCGAAATATACCAGACTTTATCAGGCATTTGGATGGGAGGAGCCAAAGTATATCCATTGTCCGTTGATCACCAATGAGGAGCACCAAAAGCTCAGCAAGCGAAGCGGTCACTCTTCCTATGAGGATCTGATCGAGCAGGGATTTTTGTCTGAGGCAGTTGTAAATTATGTAGCGCTTCTGGGATGGAGTCCGACAGACAACCGCGAGATTTTCAGTCTGGAGGAGCTGGTAGAGAATTTTGATTACCACCATATCAGCAAATCACCGGCAGTTTTTGATATTGTAAAGCTGAAATGGATGAATGGTGAATATATCAAGGCGATGGATGATGAGGCATATTATGAGCATGCGCTTCCTGTGATCAAAGAGGTGATCACAAAGGATTATGATCTCAAGAAGATTGCTGATCTGGTTAAGACGCGTATCGAGATATTCCCGGAGATCAAGGAGAAGATTGACTTCTTTGAGGAGCTTCCGGAGTACGATATCGCAATGTATACACACAAGAAGATGAAGACCAACAGCGAGAATTCTCTGCAGGTATTAAAGGATATGCTGCCGCGTCTGGAGCAGCTGGAGGATTACAGCCATGAGGGTATCGAGGATGTCTGCAAGGCGTATATTGCAGAGAAGGAGATCAAGAACGGCGTATGCCTGTGGCCTCTACGTACAGCAGTTTCCGGTAAGCAGATGACACCGGGCGGTGCATATGAGATCATTGAGATCATTGGCAAGGACGAGACGATTGCCCGCGTTAAGAAGGGAATTGAGCTGTTGGAAGCAGCCGTTTAGAGTTTTTGAGGTGCGGTTGGTGCAGAAAGAGGTATATCACATATTGGATTTCAGACCGAAGCACATGGGGAAGTGGCGGAAAGGCTTATATGGAGTTAAATGATGCACAGAAAAAGGCGGTCTCTCATTTCGAGGGACCGATGATGGTCCTGGCGGGTCCGGGCTCTGGTAAAACCAGAGTCATTACCCACCGGGTCCGTTTTTTAATAGAGGAAAAGGGAGTCAATCCCTCAAATATCTTAGTGATTACATTTACAAAGGCAGCGGCCGTGGAGATGCGGGAACGCTACCGGCAGATGGCACCGGCATATAGTGCGCCGGTTTCTTTTAGTACATTTCATTCTATTTTTTTCACAATTTTAAAACATGCGTATCATTATAAGGCAAGTAATATTATCCGGGAAGACATGCGTCGTCAGCTTTTGAAGGAGATTGTGGACGAGACGGACATTGAGATACAGGATGAAAACGAATTCCTTAATGATCTGGGGTCTGAGATCAGCCGGGTGAAAGGCGGGAGGATGGATCTGGCTCATTACTATTCTCCGAATTGCCCGGGAGATACCTTTCGACGGATCTACGAGAAATATCAGAATGGTCTGGCAAGAAAACGGCTTTTGGATTTTGATGATATGCTTGTATACTGTTATGAGCTTCTGGATCAGCGTCCGGATATCCGCCGGATGTGGCAGAGACAATTTCCGTATATTCTCATTGATGAGTTTCAGGACATCAACCAGGTACAGTATGACGTGGTCAGGCTGTTGGCGCAGCCTCACAATAATCTGTTTATTGTGGGGGATGATGACCAGTCGATCTACGGATTCCGTGGGGCGCGTCCGGATATTATGCAGAGCTTTGTAAAGGAATATTCACCGGAGATATGCAAGTTAAATATAAATTATAGGAGCAAAGGCGAGATCATTGCTCTGGCGGGTCGTGTGATCGGACACAATAAGAATCGTCTGGCGAAAAAGATCATAGGGACGGAAAAAGATTTTGTGGCGGGTTCTGCTGTGCGTGTGCAGGAATTCCAGGGGATGACCGAGCAGAATGAGAAGATCCGGGAGGAGATTCTTTCGTACCGCAATCAGAAGATCCCATACCGGGAGATGGCGGTGCTTTTTCGTACCAATACGCAGGCGAGGGCCATTAGTGCCAAGCTGAAGGAGTATAATATTCCTTTTGTGATGAAGGAAATGGTACCAAATCTTTATGACCACTGGATCGTGCGGGATATTCTGACGTATATCCGGGTGGCAATGGGCAACCGGGAGCGGGCAAATGTTTTGCGGATCATTAACCGGCCCAAGCGTTATGTTCATAGAAATGCATTGACGGAGCCTTATATTGATCTGAAGGAATTGGAGCTTTTTTATGAGGATAAGGACTGGATGGTGGACCGGATCGTGAATCTCCGGGCAGATCTGGGACTGATCGCAGATATGCGTCCCTATGCAGCGGTCAATTTTATCCGCCGGGGTGTGGGATATGACGATTATATCCAGGAATATGCGGAATATCGTGGGATTCGTGCGGCTGATATGTACGAGATTCTGGACGAGCTGCAGGAGGCATCCAAGGGATTTAAAGATTTTGAAGAGTGGTTTGAATATATCCGCAGCTATGGCGAGGAACTAAAAAAGCAGAGCGAAAAAAGCCGTCAGTCGGACAATGGACAGCCGGAGGATGCGGTGATGCTTATGACCATGCATGGATCAAAGGGGCTGGAGTTTGAGTGCGTTTTTCTTCCGGATGTCAATGAGGGGATCACACCGTATAATAAAGCGGTGCTCACAGAGGATATTGAGGAGGAGCGCCGGATGTTTTATGTGGCAATGACCCGCGCCAAATCGCATCTTCACATTTATTATTTAAAGGAACGGTTCAGCAAGGAGGTTTCCGTTTCAAGATTTGTAGGGGAAATGCTTGGAACGCCCGGCACAGAGGCTGTAGTTTCTTCGGCAGCAGCCAGCTCACGCATTTCCTTTAAAAGAAAACGATAGCGCACATTTGCGGCGTTCATTTCATATATATATCGGTCAATGAGATCCGGCTCATTTGTGTTCTGGAGCCCCAGCCAGGCATCATTGATAGCCTGCTGACAATCTCTAATCGCTTTTTTGAGAAAATCCTTTCGTTTTGGAGGGATTTTCTTTTTGTTTTTCCATACTAATTGAATCATAATCATCCTCATTTCTGTTAGTGGCTTGAACCATGCATCATATTATATGTTAAGTATAGACACGCTCTTTTCAAAATATACGCAGTTTGTCCTATGTTTTGGAAAAATATTTAGATTTCGTATTGCGCCAGGAACGGTCATATGGGATTGGGACGTGCATATATTTTACAGAGAAGGAAATGAAGTGGGCTTACTCACCTTGTTCTTAAATGACAGTTGCTATTTTGAAAATATGAGAGGTGTCGTGTCAGAAACGGCATATGGGAGGAAATTGCATTGTATAAAGCGGCATTTTTGGTTTTGGTTATTATGTTTTTAGTTTGCATATGGCGAAATATGGGAAGGGTGCTAATGAATGCAGTCATCAGGTGCCTGTTTTGCCTGATCTGCGTCTATTTATGTAACGGCATGATCCAGTATTGTGGGGGAAATATTGCCGTCAAAATTAACGAAATTACGGTATGTGTTTCGACACTTTTGGGGATAAGTGGAGTGGCGGGACTTTATGTGTTACAGTTATTTTTTACAATTCACGGATAAAAATTTGGGAGATTTGCACAGATTTTTGACGTTTGACAGCCTCCGGTGCGGGTGTTATAGTGGGCGACACCAAAGCGAAGGGAGGTGATGTGATCGACGTTGTTGCAATGACCATATTATGGATCCTTAGCTCTGTCAGCGATCTGCGCGAGTATCAAATACCAAATGATCTGATCCTGGCGGGGTGGCTGGCGGCGTTGGTCTGCCGTCTGTATATACAGGGGATTTACGGAATGGGAGCCGGGATCTGCTGTATTGTGGCAGGAATCCTTGTATTACTGCCGGTGTATGGTGTCCACGGAATGGGAGCCGGGGATATCAAGCTTTTATCGGTGGTTGGTGCAATGTATGGGATGAAATTATGGATACAGACAGGGATCGTGTTTGCGCTTCTGGCGGCATTGTTTTCTTTTGTCTATATGTTGATAAATCGTCTTTTTGTGAATCGAATGCGCTATTTTTTTCACTTTGTGATTTTAGACCACAAAAAATCGTATTATGATGCGACGAGGGACGGCAGATCCATGGTGATCCCGTTAGCTCCGGTAATGGCTCTGGCATACTATATGGTTTTTTTCTGCCGGTTATCCGGCGGAATGAAGGGTTAAATATGACAGGGGGGATTTTTTGAACAAGTTATTGGTGGCTTTATATGATACACAGGGATATATGAAAGCCTTAGCAGAATATTTTGGAAAAAAGAATTTTTTGCTGGCCAGCCGGCTTTTTACTAAAGCAGAAAGTCTGAATGATTTTTTGAAGGAAAGGCAGCCGGATGTACTGCTTTTGGGACAGGATGTGGATCGGACAGGTCTGAAACATCTGGACCATGTAAAGCAATTGGTTATTTTGTCGGAGGGAAACTGTGTGTCAGAGGGCAGGGAAGACTATCCCCTGATCTTCAAATATCAGTCTGCAGAAAATATTTTAAAGGAAATCTTTGCCATTCTGGAGGAAGGCACTCCGAAGGAGTCAGGGATTGCAGGGAAAATGTGTGGCCGGATGGAGATATGGGGCATCTATCATCCATATCAGGCACCGCTGACGATGCAGCAGATCTGTCCGGAGCAGGGAGATTCCGGCAAAAGATGTTTGCGGATCAGTATGGAGCTTTTGGGTGGGGAGGAATATAAGGATTTGTCCGGAGATGACCGCGGACTGTCGGAGATTATTTTTTATCTGAAACAAAAAAATGAGAGGCTGGCGTTAAAGCTTCGGCAGCTGGTGCAGCAGAGCAATGGAATGGATCATATCCGCCCGGTAACCGATTTCCGAGATCTTTACAGTTTGTGCCGGGAGGATGTGGACAGGCTGTTGACCGTGATTTCCGGCGAGACAGGCTATGAGAGGGTAATCTTTGATATTGGCTTTTTGACAGATACGGCATTATATCTGTTGTATTGCTGTGATCGTATATATATTCCGAAAGCACAGAGCTTGTGGGAGGAGAAGCAGGCAAATAGTCTGGAAAGGCTTCTGGTAAAAGAGGGATTGGAAGAGGTGCTGGAAAGTATTCGCTATATTGCAGTATAGGGAGGAGCATATGTATGGGAGAAAAGCATTTGGAACAAATCCAGCAGAAGATTCAGGAGGAGCTGTTGGCTGAACTGGAGCAGGGGATGAGTTTTTCCGATGAGGAAATGCGTGATGAAATTGAATTACGCGTCCTAAAATATGGACAGATTGAATATCTGACGATCGAAGAAAAGCTGGAGCTTGCCAAGAAAATATTTAATTCCATTCGAAGGCTGGATGTTTTGGAGGAGCTTTTGGAAGATCCGGATATTACAGAGATTATGGTCAATGGTCCGGAGCATATTTTTATCGAAAAGGATGGGAAGCTGATGGACTCCGGGAAAAAATTCCAAAGTCGCAGCAAGCTGGAGGATGTGATCCAGCAGATCGTGTCAAAGGTAAACCGGGTCGTAAATGAAGCTTCGCCCATTGTGGATGTGCGGCTGCTGGATGGCTCCAGAGTGAATGTGGTGCTGCCGCCGGTTGCGTTAGACGGACCGGTTATGACAATCCGGAGATTTCCGGAAACGCCCTTTCATATGGACAAGCTGTTGGAGCTGGGGAGCATTACACAGGAGGCTGCGGATTTTCTGCGGACACTGGTAGAGGCAAGGTACAATATTTTTATCAGTGGAGGGACAGGTTCTGGAAAAACTACTTTTTTAAATGTCCTTTCCAATTATATTCCGGTTACGGAGCGTATCGTGACTATTGAAGATTCCGCAGAGCTTCAGATCCGGAATGTTGCCAATCTGGTAAGGCTGGAAACAAGAAATGCTAATCTGGAGGGGAAAAATGCCGTGACGATCCGTGATCTGGTGCGTTCGGCCCTTCGTCAGAGGCCGGATCGAATTATTATTGGAGAAATTCGTGATGCGGCGGTGATTGAGCTTTTGAGTGCTATGAATACCGGACATGATGGAAGTATTTCGACAGGCCATGCCAACAGCCCCGCGGATATGCTTCGCAGAATGGAGACACTGGTACTCACCGGAATGGAGATTCCGCTGGCAGCAGTCCGCAGCCAGATTGCCTCTGCGATTGAAATTGTAGTGCAATTGGGAAGACTCCGGGACAAGTCCCGGAAGGTATTGGAAATTGATGAGGTTTGTGGGATTGACCAGGGGGAAATTGTTTTGCGGCCGCTTTATCAGTTCCGGGAGACAGAGAACAGCACCAGAGAGAGGGTGGAGGGAAGACTGATGACCACGGGGAATTCTTTATTGAATCGCAGAAAACTTGTTATGGCGGGAAAGGAGAGGACGGTTGAGATTTCGTAAGCGGCAGATAGATATGATCCGATCCGGGACAGAAATTTTTGTGCTTCTGATATTGTTTTACAGAAGTATGTTGTGGGTGGCAGTTTTGTGGATACCATTATTCTATCTGCGATATCGCCGTCTACGACTCAAATGGGAGGAGGAGAGGCGTTGGCAGCTGAATCTGGAATTTAAAGAAGGGCTTCAGGGGATTGCTGCGGCATTAAACGCCGGTTATTCCGTAGAAAATGCCATAGAAGAGAGTCGAAGGGATCTAAAGGTTTTGTATGGGCAGGAATCTCTGTTGTGCTGGGAATTTCAGATTATGCTGGAGCAGCTGCGGATGAATCGCCCTGTAGAACAGGTTATGGATGAACTTGCGGACAGAAGCAAGGTGGAGGATATCAAAAGCTTTGCAGAGGTATTTCGGACAGCTCGCAGATCCGGAGGAGATCTGGTATCCATAACCAGAGTCTGTGCAGAACGGATTGCAGAAAAGATAGAGGTCAGCAGGGAGATTCGTACTTTGTTTGCAGGAAAGCAGATGGAGGGGAAAATTATGAATGTGGTTCCTTTGGGAATAATATTTTATTTTTGGATCTGTTCTCCGGGATTTCTGGATTGCTTTTATGGAGGTATATGGGGACGGATTATGATGAGTATCTTTTTGGAAATATATATTGCGGCATATCTGCTCAGCGAGAAGATATGCAGAATTCGTTTTTAGTATAGAGGATAGAGAGGAGGAGGGGATGCAGAGGGGAAAATTGTTTTGCAAAAAAATCGAACAAAAAATAGGATCTCTGGCCTTTGGACTGCATCTTTTATGGCGGGTGCGACTTCATATCCCGTTTTCTCAGGACAGGATGAAGCAGTTGCAGATGCTTTGGCCGGGAAAATCGCCAAAAGAGCTGGAGGAAAGGGATGATTGCCGGAGGTTTACTTTATGGATTCTTCTCGTGATCGGTACTGTGTTTTTGACAGTCGTTGCGTGGGGTGGAGAGAGAGGTTCTCAGTATCTAAAGGGAAACGGTTATCTGGAACGGCGCGAGCCGGGAAAGGGACAGCAGAAGGCGAAGCTTCAGATAAGGGGACAAGGTGTACAAAAAAAGGTACAGATTGTTGTGCCGGAGAGAAAATATCGTCCGGAGGAGCTGCAGGCGAAATTGGAAGAAGGAAGAAATTATATTATCAAGAAATATCTGGGAGAAAATAAAACAGCAGAGAAGGTGACGAAGCCACTGTGTCTTGTGTCCGAAATAAAGGACAGTGCTATTAAGGTGAAATGGAAGCTGGATGGGGATGGTTATATTAACCGGGACGGAACATTAAATAACAGGACACTGTCTCAGAAAACAGAGGTATCTATTACGGCGTATATGGTATACGGGGATGTGAAGGAACCGGTGGAGTTGGAGCTTTTTATCTGTCCCGTTCAAAAGAGTTATGAGCAGAGGCTGTGGGAGAATTGGGAAAGCCGGCTGGAAGAGGAAAAAGAACGGTCGGCACAGCAAAAGGTACTGAAACTGCCACGGGAGGCAGCGGGAAGGAAGCTTTTCTACCGGGAGGTGAAAGAACGTTTCTGGTGTCGTGTGTTTCTTGCAGGAGGGCTGTTATGTATCTGCATTCCGTTTCTTTTGGATTATCAGACAGAGCAGGGGATAAAGAAAAGAGACCGGCAGTTACAGACGGAATATCCGGAAATGGTGGAGCGTTTTATCTTATTGCTGGGGGCCGGTCTGACCATACGGGGAACCTGGCTCAGGATCGCGGGGGAGTATGAAAGACGAAGGGCATCCGGAGAAATCTCATACAACTATTTGTATGAGGAAATGCTGTTGACGAGGAATGATATGGAAAATGGAAAAAGCGAAGCAGCGGCGTACACGTCATTTGGAAGACGGATTTCGATGCTGCAGTATATGAAATTCAGTACGTTATTGGTGCAAAACTTAAAGAAAGGTTCCGATGATCTGCTTCGGCGGATGGAGCTGGAAGCTGAGGATGCGGTCCGGATTCGGCGGGAGCTTGCAAAAAAGCAGGGAGAAGAAGCGGGAACAAAGCTTTTGCTTCCGATGATGCTGATGCTCGTGGTGGTGTTTGCAATAATTTTGACGGCAGCATTCCGGGCAATGTGATATGAAAACAAAGAAAGGATGGAAGAAAATATGAATATGATCAGAAAGTTTTGGAAGGATGAGGATGGCATAGGTGTTGTGGAGATTGTGTTGATTCTGGTAATTCTTGTGGCGCTAATTGTAATTTTTAAGGATAAAATTACATCAATTATCAGCAGCGCATTTTCACAGATTGATGATGGGGCAGGGACGATCAATGATGGTATCAGTATATAAGGAAGATGGAAGTATCACGATATTTATGACGTTTATTTTTCTGCTGTTGTTTGCGCTGACCGGAGCTGCATTGGACAGTGCCCGTTATTTTAGTTCCGGTGGTTATGTAAGGTCGTCTGCATATGGCGCAGACATTGCCATATATGGAGAATATAACCGGGAATTATATACGGAATATGGTTTATTTGGCTGCGGCGGTTTTAATGGAAAGGGGGAGAGTGACTGGCTGGATCGTTATCAGGAAATTTTGCAGGAAAATTTGCGGGAATGGCCGGATAAGCAGGAACAGGGTATTTTGCCCCGGAGATATGCATCGGTTTATCAGATTAATGATATCCGGACCGAACTGGAAGAGGTCCATTTTCTCACAGAAGAGAAATATTTTCGGCAACAACTGCGGAAGTGGATCGCGGCAGAGGGATTAAAGGATCTGGGAGGAGATCTGGTCAAACAGGTTTTGGGAACCAATCAAGGGAAAAAGGAGGAGCTGTTGAAGGATTTGGAGAAAACGGATTCTCTGGAGGAAACAAAAGAAGCAGAACAGGCAAAGAATTCCGTTGTGGATAAAGGAGTTCCGAATAATACCGGGCGGGGACAACAGAAGCCAACGGTTGAAAATCCATTGGAATTTCTCAGAAAATTGCTGCAGGATGGCGTGTTGTCTCTGGTTTGTGATACAGGGAGCCTATGTGAAAGAGAGATTGACACGCGGGAGGTTACGGGAGAGATGCAGGATGCGCAGGAAGGTCTGAAACCTAAGGGGACTCAAAGTTGGACTACAGGAAAATCCGGTTTGAAGATTCTGAAAAAGTTTTTGAAGCAGGAGGATTCCATGTGGAATGATGAAATGACAGTGGATTCCGGAAAAAAGGGTGAGCTTATTATTTATGTGACAAATATACTGGAATCTTATGTATCAGAACACAACGGAAGTGTACCCTATGGACTGGAATACCTGATCAGCGGTAAGAAAAGTCAGAAGGAAGCCTTTGGTGCGGTGATCAATCATCTGTTTTTGATCCGGACAATGACGAATTTTCTCTATGTGGAGAAAGATCCGGCACTTCAGGCGCAGAGTCTGGAAACAGCAACCGCTTTGGCTGCACCTTTGATGGCGGAAGCGTTTATTCCGGTTATTCAGAAAGGGATTTTGATGGTACTTTCTATGGAAGAGGCATGTGTCGATATTACAGCTCTTCTTCAGGGACGCCGGGTGCCGGTTTTTAAAAGCCGGGGAAGCTTTCAGATGCAGTATGCACAGATTTGTCTGGCAACTAGGAAATTATTTGTGAAAAAAGCGAAAAGCTTTCCAAAAGAAGGGGATAGGCTGATTGACGGAAATGGACGGATGGGGTTGGGATATACACAATACCTGTGGCTGATGCTTATGATGCAGTCGTGGGATGAATTGTATCAGAGGACGTTGGATATAGTGCAGTTTGATCTGCGGGAGCGGTTTAATCAGACCTTTACGCTGGATCATTGTATTTGCAGGACCGGGGTGGTGGTGACATATGATCTGCCGGTTTTATTTAACCGGCTTGTTGATGGGAAAAACTATAAAGATAGAATAAAAAGCAAAAATAGTACGACAGGTATGCTGAGCAGGCAAATTACTGTCACATATGGATACTCGTAAATAAAATATGCCGGGGGCTGTACAGGGCACTTTCTCAAACCTTCTTTTAGGAATAAACCTATAATAGTTCATAATGTTTTGGCAGAAGCCGCTTCCCCCTTTAATGAGAAATAAATAGAGCATTACGCAATTTCGTAAAAACTTGTCAATTGAAAAATCAGTATATACCAATAGAGAAAGTGCTCTGTATAGTCCCCGGCAATCGTGATAAGGATGAAAATATGAGATTTTTTGGAAAAAAGTGGTGCCAGGCATCTTATACGGTAGAGGCTGCATTTACAGTACCTCTGGGGTTTCTGGTTCTGTTCTCTTTAAGTGTTTTATTTACTTTGCTGATAAAAGGAAATAAGGTGCAGATGTCTCTTCTTCATACCGTACAGACATACGCAGTGACCGGAAGTAAAATGTCATCTGCAGCGGGGCTGCTTGAACAGGGTGTTTTGGTTCGTTGGAAGGAACAGGAAGGAACGAATTACTGTTATACCGGTTATTCGGAGAGTGTTCCGTTTTTGGGATCCAGATTTTTCCGTTTGCACCGATATCAGCAGATGGCGGTCACTGATTATTCCGGATGCAGCATGGTCTCGGATGAAGTGGCTGACTATTTTGTATATATTGCGGAAAATGGAAAGGTATTTCATCGGGATCGTGAGTGCACTTATCTCAGGATACGCATTCAGGAAAGTACCCCATATGTGCTGGAAAATAAGCGAAACCAGTCGGGAGGTATTTATTATCCTTGTGAGAGCTGCTGTCATGCAGAGGCACAGCCATCGGCAGCAATGGTATATTTCACATCGTATGGTGACAGATATCATATCCGGAAGGAGTGTTCTAAATTAAAGAGAAACGTAAGAGCAGTAAGGCGGTCAAAAGCAGGAAATTTATCGCCTTGCAGTAAATGTGGAGGTGGAGAGTGAAATGAATTCGGTATTTCATATAGGGCTGTTGACTATGCTTGGAATATGTGCGGTTATGGACTGTATGTATCGAAGGGTGTGGATGCCTTTGACCGGTATAATGCTTTGTTATACCGTTATAGCTGGCTTATTGACAAAGGGTGTATTGTGGCAGGGCTTGTTGTTTGGGATGGGTGTAGGAGTGTTTTTTTATGTGGCAGCTATTGTAACCGGAGGGCAGATTGGAAAGGCAGATGGAATTTTGCTCGGTATATTGGTGATGGCATGGCCGCCGTGGAACGGTGTATTGTTTATTGTATACAGTTTTTTATATTCGTTTGTGGCAGCAGTTCTTTTGGTGGCGATATGGCGTAAAGGGAGAAATACGAGGATGCCGATGGTTCCGTTTATGTGGCTTGGATATATTACGGTGTTGTGTTTATAAGTGGGAGGATATGATAGCTTGTATAATAAATTCGAAAAATTATGAGGAATGAGAAAAGTACGAGAGAAGGGGTTATTATGTATAGATATATGTGGGATGGAAGTTATACCGTCGAAGCTGCTTTTATTGTGCCTGTGGTTCTTGGCATATTATATGGATGGATGTTTCAGCTTTTTTATCTGCATGATCAGGTAGTCATAGATGGGATGCTGCAGGAGATGGTAGTGCTTCGACAGGAGAAGAAGGAATGTGGGGAGCAGGAAATAGATCGATGGAGGGAGAAGCTTCAGGAAGCTCTTTGGATTGCACAGGTGGATGGATTTCAGCTTCAAAAGGATTCCCTATATGTAAAGGGAAAAATATCTGCATCGGCAGTATGGAAAATACCTGTTATGCAGCAATTTTTAGGAAATCGTTTTCAAAGTAGCACGACTCAGATAATTTCATCTGTGCAGCCGGACACTGTGTTAAGAATAAAGGGAAAGGAGGAAATATCGCGTGGAGGAGATTGACCGGTATTCCGGGCGTTTTCGGGAAGAAAAAGGTTTTCTGGTTGTGGAAGGAGCAGTAGATCACGGGGACTCCTTTGATATTAAAATGCTTTTGAATAATCAGATTGCGGGTATTCTTCCGTTGCAGATCCAGTATATTGATAATCAGTGCATATATCGGTATTTGACGGGAGAAAAAATATCGCTTACCCAATTTTTATCACATCAAAAACTACATTTCAAGGAGGCATACCGGTTGTGGAAAGATATATTCCACAGTTGTAGTATATGCGCGGAATATCTGCTTCAGACAGACCAGCTGCTGTTATGTCCGGAATATATTTACTGGGATTCTTCAATGCAAAGTTTCTCTTTTTGCTATTTCCCCGAAAAGGCAGAGGCTTTGGAAATACAGATTAAAAGGCTTTGTGAGTTTCTTTTGACGGTGGTGGATCATGAGGAAAAGCTTGGGAGAGAATTTGTATATGGATGGTACGAGCAGGTGATAGGTATGGGTTTTTATCTGTCAGAGCTGGAGCGTTATCTGAAAAGCTACCGGGACAGAGAGAATGTCATAGGGGGCCGGCTTACGGAGGAACCGGTAAAGACGAAGAAATCAGCAGAGGTACAGGAGCTGGTAAAAACGCAGGTGTCAGCGGAGGCACAAGAACCGGTAAAGTCACAGAAATCACTAAAGAGCCGGGAATCGGGAAAAATGCAGGAATTAGAAAGAAAGGAGGTGTGTAATTACTATCTGAAAAATGTCTCAAAGTATCCAGAGGCATTGCCGCAGCTTTTTCTGACGGAAGGTGCATTGACGGTAGGACGTGCGCCGGGGTGTGATGCAGTATTGCCGGGGAGCCAGATCAGTTGGCATCATGCCAAAATAGAAGTAGAAGAGGATCGGGTTTTTGTGATAGACACCAATTCCTCTAATGGAGTTTTTCTGAATAAAAAGAGATTGATAAAAGAACATCCGGTACTTTGCAGGGCAGGCGATATCATTGGTTTTGCAGATATTACCTATTTGCTTTGTACCGGATGAAAAGGAATGTACCCATGTCCGGGAGGGATAGTTTGCCGTTAAAGCTGACTGGCACCGATCTCTACAGTTCTATGATATAATGAGTCCTGAAGGACTCATATTAGGAGTTTCTTCGAAACTCCGTTATGCGCAAAAATCGTGCGCTGATATATGAATTAATGAGCACTTAAACGGACAGCGTCATAAAGATGGTCATAGCCCTGATGATCCATTGAGGTGGTCAGGTGACCGTCACTGTCAATATGGAAATGATATATATTGTACTCGCCGTTTTCATAAGAAAAATCGGTGCCGTTGTCCTGATAATGGCAATATTCCGCAGGAGCATCTGAGGTATAGTACTCCAGGATCAACTCCTTTGCACCGCCGTCCGGAATGTGATTAAGCTGCGGCCAGGTAGGAATTATGCTGCCTGCCTTGATATAGATTGGACATATATCCAGAGGGGCATCCCGAAGGATATACTTTCCGCCTTCAATACGTTCCTTGGTCCAGTAGTCCACCCAGATTCCCTCCGGGAGATAAACCGGTCTGACGTGGGCTCCCTGATCGGTGACAGGGGCAACCAGAATACGGTCTCCGACCAGATATTCGTCGTTGCATTCATATACCTCAGGATCATTCTGATAGTGCATTACCAAAGGACGGATGATTGGCATTCCGGTCTGCGATTCTTCATAAAACAGATCATACAGATAAGGAATAAACCGATATCGGAGCTTTAAGTAGGTACGATAAATATCGAGAGTCTGGCGGTCAAACTGCCATGGCTCCTGACAGCGGGAGAATTTCGCACAATGATTGCGGAAAAGCGGGGCGAAACAGCTTGCCTGTATCCAGCGGCAGAGGAGCTCCGGTGTCGTATTGGAGCCAAATCCGCCAATATCGGTACCCACAAATGGCATACCGGACATACCGAGGTTTAATAGCTGTGGAATGGACATTTTCAGATGAGTCCATATACTCTGATTGTCGCCGGTCCATGCGGTGGAATATTTCTGGGAGCCGCTATAGCAGGCTCTTGTAATGACAAATGGACGTTTACCGCTTGTTTCTTTGAGACCTTCATAGGTTGCCTTTGCCATAAGATGACCATATACATTATGAACTTCTTTGTGAAGCCGTGGAATGTCGTCTCCGGGAAATACGACATTCTCCGGCAGTGGTCCGCGGAAGCTGGCCGGCTCATTCATATCATTCCAGATGCCGCTGATGCCCTGGTCCACCAGCAATTTTGTCTGGCTGCCCCACCAGTTTCGTACAGTAGAGGAGGTGTAATCCGGAAATACAGAGTCTCCCGGCCATACAACATTTTCGTAGATGTCACCTTCCGGAGTCTGGGCAAAGTAGTGATTACGGACACCTTCATCATACATATGGTAACCCTTTTCAACCTTTGTGCCGGGGTCAATAATGGTGACTAACCGGATGCCCTTGTCCTGCAGGGTATTACTGAGACCGGACAGATCCGGAAATTTGTTTTTATCTACGGTAAAGACTTTATAATTATCCATGTAATCAATATCCATATGGATCACATCACATGGAAGATCGTTGTTGATAAAGTTTTCTGCCAGTTCAAGGACCTCCTGCTGGGAGGAATATCCCCAGCGTGACTGGTGATATCCCAAAGTCCAAAGCTGTGGCAGTGGACAGCGGCCGGTAAGGGCAGTATAGTTTTTGATCACATCAGCAATGGTATCGCCGTAGATAAAGTAATAGTCCAGCTCTCCGTCTGCGGCACCGATGGAGTAGTAGTCTGTAGAGCTGTAGCCCATATCAAAACTCGTTTTGTAGTGGTTGTCAAAAAAGATACCGTAAACACAGTCTTTGCGTAATGTAATAAAGAACGGAATCGACTTGTACAAAGCTTTAAATGTAGGATTTTCCACATGAGGATCCGGGTTGTCTGTATTCCACATGGTATAGTCATAGCCCATTTTGTTCAAGAAGCCGGTTTTGTCTCCAAGCCCGTAGAATACTTCATCTCCGTATAGAGACTTGGTGATTTGGAAACGGCAGGCGTCATCCCCGGCATGGACTACATGTCCCTCCTGACGCATCTGTTCGATCTCCTCCTCGGTCAGGGATTCTGCTTCCTGCAGTTTTCCGGTGTAATCTGAGCAGAGAGGTGTTCCGTCCACAGAGCAGATCTGCAGATGCAGCTCATCGTCAAGGGAAATCTGCAAGGTTTTTGTAGCGAATGTGAGGAGGGACTGGTTATTTTGGGATGCATCTGAAGAAGCAGTCCCGGTGAATGCGGTGCGCAAGGCTGCATCACAGGCTGTCTTTTCCTGTGGCAGGTCATCCGATGGACTTACTGCAGTCAATGTGCCTGTAAGCTTAGGACGCTGTTCTACAGCAAATGATTCCAGGGTTCTTGCATGGATTCGCAGTGTGGTGTCTGTAACTGCTTCGATCTGCAGAGGTGTGCCGGAAACATTTGTGTATTTGCTTAGGAGATCTCCTGCGTAAATAGAGCAGGAATGATCCGATAATTCGTATTTCCATGGAAATGTACTCATTTGTGTATAGCTCCTTTGTATTTGTTTCTAAACGCATTGTACAAAATCAGGCGGCCGGATGCAATGTCGCAATCGTTAGAAATGTGTGAATATTTTATGAAAAGATCACGGTTGCATCCCGAAATTCGGTTTTGATCACGATATATGGGCAGGTTTCTGTCTCGCTGATGTCTGCATCTTTTTTGGGACCGGTCAGTTCGGTAGCAAAGACAAGTCCGTCTTTTGCTTCATAGAAGTCTGTAACGGCAATATTGTAGCCGTCTGTCTGCCGGGCACCATAGCCTTTTACGATATAAAGGCAGCTTCCGTCGGAATATGTAAGCTCAAATGCGTTGTTGCACCGGTCGTCAATGAGCTCTTGCAGCTCTGCCGGAATATCTGTTCCTGCAACTACAGTAAAATCCAGATCTTTGGTCTTTTCCGGAAGCCGGTTTTTGTCACAGCCGGCCAGCATGGGCAGAAGCAGAAATAATAAAAGTGCAGAAAGCAGAGCAGAGGGGAAGGAATGCGGAAAAGAGCAGCAAAGAGGATGGTGATAGGCAGTTGACTTTTCATTTTTAGAAAAAAGTTTTTGTGACAACATAAAATCTCCTTGGTCAGACCATTTTTGACCGGAATTTCAAGCCAAAACGTACGACAAAGTAAATATTGATATAATTTATTCGAAAACATACATACATATGCAAAAAACACAGGAAATCCAAGTAAAATAACGCCAATTTTATCAACAAATTAGGGTGGATTCGTTGATTTTTTGACTTTTATAGTATATGATAATAAAGTGATTGTGAATAGAATCTAGAAGTCGATAATTTCAGGGAGGATACTACGAATGAACGAAATTAACAAGGAAGAATTCAAAAAAGACATTGAGAATTATGCAAAGGTCTTGTTCCGTAAATCCATCAAAGAAGCCAGTGATCAGGAGAAGTTCCAGGCTGTTTCTTATGCAGTAAAGGATATTGTAGTAGATCAGTGGATGGCAACTCATAAGACATATGAGGAGCAGGATGTAAAGACAGTGTACTATCTGTCAATGGAGTTTTTGACAGGACGTGCATTAGGAAACATCATCATCAACTTAAAGGGCAACAAGGCAATCAAGGAAGCTGTGGAAGAGCTGGGAATGAATCTTGACGTGATCGAGGATCAGGAGCCGGATGCAGCACTTGGTAACGGTGGTCTTGGACGTCTGGCTGCATGTTTCCTGGATTCATTGTCTACATTGGGATATCCTGCATATGGATGTGGTATCCGTTATAAATATGGTATGTTCAAACAGGTCATCGAGAATGGTTATCAGATTGAGAAGCCGGATGACTGGTTAAAGAACGGTAACCCATTTGAGATCAAGCGTCCGGAGTACGCCGTAGAGGTTAAGTTTGGCGGTTACGTTGCAATGCGCAAGGACGAGTTTGGCAGAGACAAGTTTGTACAGGAGAATTATCAGTCCGTACTTGCTGTTCCTTACGATCTCCCGGTTGTGGGTTACAACAATAACGTAGTAAATACACTGCGTATCTGGGATGCAGAGGCGATTGATACTTTCAATCTGGATTCCTTTGATAAGGGTGATTATCAGAAGGCAGTAGAGCAGCAGAACCTTGCACGTACCATCTGTGAGGTACTTTATCCAAACGATAATCATATGGCTGGTAAAGAGCTTCGTCTGAAACAGCAGTATTTCTTTGTATCTGCCAGTGTTCAGAGAGCTGTTGCAAAATATATGGAGAAGCATGATGATATTCGTAAGATTTACGAAAAGGTCTGCTTCCAGTTAAATGATACACATCCAACCGTAACTGTATCCGAGTTCATGCGTATCCTGGTTGACGATTATGGTCTTGAGTGGGATGAGGCATGGAGCATTACCAATAAGACATGTGCATATACAAACCATACAATCATGTCCGAGGCATTGGAGAAATGGCCGCTGGAGCTGTTCTCAAGACTGCTTCCTCGTATCTATCAGATTACAGAAGAGATCAACCGTCGTTTTATTCTTCAGATCCAGGCTGCTTATCCGGGAGACAACAGCAAGGTTGAGAAGATGGCGATCATTTATGACGGACAGGTTAAGATGGCACATCTTGCAATCGCAGCAAGCTTTTCTGTAAATGGTGTTGCCAAGCTTCATACAGAGATCCTGAAGAATCAGGAGCTTAAGGACTTCTATCAGATGATGCCTGAGAAGTTCAATAATAAGACAAATGGTATTACCCAGAGACGTTTCCTTCTTCATGGAAATCCACTGCTTGCAGACTGGGTAACAAAGAAGATCGGGGATGACTGGATCACTAACCTGGCACATATCAATGAGCTGGGTATTTATGCAGATGATGAGCTGAGCCGCAAGGAGTTCATGAACATCAAGTATCAGAACAAGGTTCGTCTGGCGAAGTACATCAAGGAGCACAATGGTGTAGAGGTAAATCCTCGTTCTATCTTCGATGTGCAGGTAAAGAGACTTCACGAATACAAGCGTCAGCTTTTGAATATTCTTCATATTATGTATCTGTACAATGAGTTAAAGAAGAATCCGGAGATGGATTTCTACCCACGTACTTTCATTTTTGGTGCGAAGGCATCCGCTGGATATCACAGAGCAAAATCCATTATCAAGCTGATCAACAGCGTTGGTGATGTGATCAACAATGATAAGGATATTCACGATAAGATCAAGGTTGTATTTATCGAGAACTACCGTGTATCCAATGCAGAGATCATCTTTGCAGCGGCTGATGTGTCTGAGCAGATCTCAACTGCCAGCAAGGAGGCTTCCGGTACCGGTAATATGAAGTTTATGCTGAACGGTGCCCTGACACTGGGAACCATGGACGGTGCAAATGTTGAGATCGTTGATGAGGTTGGCAAGGAGAATGCATTTATCTTTGGTCTTTCTTCTGACGAGGTTATTGCATATGAGCAGAATGGTCAGTATAACCCAAGAGATATTTACAATATCGATTCTGACATTCGTGCGGTGATGACACAGCTTGTGGATGGCACATATGCTTCCGGAAACCTTGACGAGTTCCGTGACATTTACAATTCCCTGTTAGATGGTAACGGTGGACGTCCGGATATGTACTTTATCCTGAAGGATTTCCGTTCCTATGCAGATGCGCAGAAGAGAGTTGAAGCTGCATATCGTGATGAAGAGGGCTGGGCAAAGTCAGCACTTCTCAATGTTTCTAAGAGTGGTAAGTTCACATCTGACCGTACCATCGAGGAGTACGCAAAAGAAATCTGGCATCTTGAGAAGGTAACCGTAGAGGTTCCTGAGGATGACGAATAATAAAATAACTGTTTCGGAAACGAAGCAACATATTAACTGCCCTATGCATTTTGCATAGGGCAGTTATGAACAGAAAACAATATAAATATAGAATGGAGGGTTTATTATGAGTATGGACAACATCATCAAAATTCCGGCTAAGTGTAATCGTAAAATTGAGTTAAAGGCGATTCCGGGACATTTCGCAACGAATCATTCCCATATCAATTACTATCTTGATATGACGCCGATCAAGTACCGCCATACAGAAGCGCAGCTTGTGGCGAAGGAAATGGTGAAAAAATACCGTCACACTACTGCTGTAGATGCAATTGTGTGTATGGACGGATGCGAAGTGATTGGCGCATATCTGGCAGAAGAACTCACAGCGGCCGGTATTATGTCTCTGAATTCACATGAATGTGTGAATGTCATTACGCCGGAGATCAATTCCAGTGGACAGATCATTTTTCGGGAGAATGTGGAGCCGATGGTACTGCATAAGCATGTTGTGGTACTCATTGCCAGTGCAACGACAGGTAAAACCATCCAGCAAAGTATCGATGGCATCAGTTACTATGGAGGTATTGTTGAGGGCGTGTCTGCTCTTTTTTCTGCCGTTGATAATGTAGGCGGCGTTGATGTAGACTCCATCTTTACCACCAGTGACATTCCGGATTATGCGACATACAGACCGGGTGCATGTCCGTTCTGTGATGGGAAGCAGAAGCTGGATGCCATTGTAAACAGCTTTGGATATTCTAAGATTTAACAGGGAGGCAACATGAAAAAGAAACAATGGATTGGAATTGTTGTGGCAGGCGTGGTATTTATCGCCGTATGTGCAACGGGCATTTTATCAAATGTCGTTCAATCAAAACTTACAGAAAAAGCAGATACAAAGTCAAAAACAAGTACATCAGAAATGTTAAGCAGCATCTGGGGATCTTCCGAGGAGAATGTTACACTGCCGGAGGAGGATTTCGTGGGAGTGCTGAATATTGTGGGGACAATTCAGGCAAACTCCTCCGGTAACATCAGTCTCTCAGGCTCTGATGATGATCAGTATAATCATAATCTCTACATGAAATATGTTGATGAGCTGGAGAAGTCAAAAAACAATAAGGCGATTCTTTTGTATGTCAACAGTCCGGGAGGAACCGTGTATGAGAGTGATGAGTTGTATCTGAAGCTGATGGAGTATAAAGAGAAGACAAAACGTCCGGTATATGCTTACTTTGGTTCGCAGGCATGTTCCGGGGCATATTATATTTCTATGGCGGCAGACAAGATTTATACGAATCGTAATACCTGGACCGGTTCCATTGGTGTTATCGTATCTCTGACCAATTACAAAAAACTTTATGACAAGCTTGGAATCAAGGAAATTGATATTACCAGTGGCAAAAATAAATCTATGGGTTCCGGCGGACTCGATCTGACCGATGAGCAGTATGATATTCTGCAGAGTCTGGTGGATGAGGCATATGATCAGTTTGCCGGGATTGTCAGCGAAGGCAGAGGAATTGATATTGCTACAGTGAAAAAGATTGCCGACGGAAGAATCTATTCTGCAAAGCAGGCCAAAGAGAAGAAGCTGGTGGATGAGATCGGTACCGAGGATGAGCTGAAGACATTGATCCAGAAAGAAAATAAGCTGTCAGATGATGTCGTATATGATACGGCCAAAAGCTCCGGTTCGAATTTTCTGTCTAACCTGATGGGGTCTGTGCAGAAGATCATGCCGAAATCTGACAGTGAGCTGGCAGTAGATATTATTGAAAATAAAGGAAAAGGAGTGCTGATGTATTATGCAGACTAATACGAAGGATCAGGTATATGCCGGATTTTTCGTACGTCTGACGGCATTCCTGGTAGATATGATCATCGTCAATGCCGCATTGCTGGTGATTCGGATCCCGATGTGGATATTATCGTTAAACAGTCCGGATAACGTATTGGTGCGGGATTTCATTTTTCAGTATTCCATAACAGATATCGTCTGCTATCTGTTGACGGTACTGTATTTTACATTGCTGACGTATTATACAGGGGCAACCCTTGGTAAAAAGCTTTTTCAGCTTCGGGTCGTCAGTACGGAAGACCGGAAAATGACATTCTTTGAGGTACTTTACCGGGAAAGCATCGGCAGATTTTTGTCCGGAGTGATTATGAACCTGGGATATCTGCTGATCCTTGCACAGAAAGAACACCGCGGAATTCACGATCTGCTGGCGGATACCAGCGTGATCTATTATCATGAAAAGAAGGTGTATGTGCATACACAGATGAATTACAGGAATATGGTGCCACAGCCGGGATATATTGTACCACAGCAGGGAGGTATAAACCAGCAGAATGGGAATTCACTGCCCCAGCAGAGTGATATAAATCCCCAGAGTGGGGACCAGGTATCCTCACAGGAGATGACATCTGCTGCAGCTCCGGTACAGAGTCCACCACAGAAGCCGGAGGATCACACAAATGTCGATTAGATTTTTTAAAGTCATTGAATAAATTCGAAAATGCCTGTCAAAAATAAAAACAGAAGATATCGGAAAGCATCTCGATAGATTTGAGGTGCTTTTCTTTCTTTTCAGAATAGGTGGATTCCGGATGCAGCACATCCGGGAAACAGCTATTGGTATAAAAGAAAAGAGGCGGCAGCGTCTCAGAATGGAGGGACAGGATGAAGAATAAACGCAATGATTTTAAGGACCAGAACACACAGTCAAAAAGAAGCTTTTACGTGGCAGCATGCGCGGTGCTGGCATGTGCGGCGGTGCTGGGAACAGCGTATTTTCAGACACAGAAAACAGATAATACAGGACATAAGGTGGCGGAAAATCCTGCCGCAACCATAGCCGGAGAATCGGCAATCAACAAGAATTGGAAAGCGGATGCCCAGGGAATTGGCAAGACAGACAGCGAGCAGGCAAGCACTACGATGAATGTAGATGATCTCGCTAAAAAGAAGGAAAAGGCAGCAAAGAAAAATGTTGAGGTTAAGGCAAATCAGGCAAAGAAAAAAGATGCAAAAAATACGTCAAAGGCAACCATGATATCGGCAAACCACAAAAGCTTCAATGAGGAAAAAGGATTGACATGGCCGGTTAAAGGGGATGTTCTGATGAAATTCAGCCAGAGTAATAATATTTATTTCAAAACCCTCGCGCAGTATAAGAGTAATCCAGCGATCGAGATTTCTGCCGATGAGGGAACTAAAGTGATCGCTTCGGCGGCCGGAACCGTGACGGAGATCAGCAAGGATGATATCACCGGAACAATGATTACTACAGATATCGGAAGTAATTATAAAGTCACTTACGGCCAGTTGACAAATCTCAAGGTGAAAAAAGGGGATGAAGTCAAGGAGGGACAGCTTTTGGGAATGGTTGCAGCACCAACAAAATATTTCAGCGAAGAGGGGAGCAATCTGTTCTTTCAGGTGAAAGAAAATGGAAAAGCGGTGGATCCGCTGTTGCTGTTAAATTAATATTTATACAGATAAAAATCTGATACAAAAACCCCAGTGATGGTTTTATCATTGGGGTTTTTTGTTTTTTCCTAGTCAAATGCCTGCCTGTATGGTAAGATGTATGCGAAGGCAAAAGTAAAAGTGACAAGTACCCTCGCGATGCGAATTTATTAGATTCTTGTGATAAATCAAAGGAGAAGTGAATAAAATCAGCAGAGGAAGAAAAAGAAAGGCAGGTAAAAAATGCAGTACAAAATTTTAGGGAATACCATGCCGGCGGTGGAAATTTTATTTGATCAGCCGGGAGAATCCATGTATACACAGTCTGGTGGTATGGCATGGATGTCAGATGGCGTAGAGATGGACACCAATACCAGAGGAGGGCTCCTCAAAGGTGTTGGAAGAATGTTTGCCGGAGAGTCTTTGTTTATGGCAAATTATACCGCCAGCAAACCGGGGGCAACCATTGCATTTGCTTCTACAGTAGCAGGTGAGATCATGCCTCTGGATGTCAGCGAGACCGGTGGAATGATCTGTCAGAAGGGAGCATTCCTTTGTGCAGAGCCAACCGTCAACATAAATGTTACATTGACGAAGAAACTTTCCTCAGGTTTCTTTGGCGGTGAGGGCTTTATTCTCGAGGAGATCAGCGGAGCAGGTATGGCTTTTCTGGAAATTGATGGAGACAAGATCATCAAGGACCTTGCACCGGGCGAGGTGATCAAGGTAGACACCGGAAATGTTGTGGCATTCCAGAAGGGGATGGCATATGAAGTCGAGATGGTCAAGGGATTAAAGAACATTTTTCTGGGAGGTGAGGGCCTGTTCCTTACGAAGATTACCGGACCGGGACGTGTTGTTCTTCAGACTCAGAACTTTGCCGAGTTTGCCGGCAGAATCGCAAAGATGATTCCCAGTAAAAACTGATCGGGGCAGTGTACTTGGAAATATAGTGGACAATATTACTGATTCCGTAGACATTTTTGATCTGTTTTCGTAGAAGGATCGATCTGGCACAGCAAAGATGCGTTGGCGTTTTTGCTGTGTCTTTTGATATATAGCGGATGGAAAAGAGGATAAACATGAAGATAAATCGTGAACATATAAAGAATACATTTCAGGAATATACCGATCGTTATGACAGTACCGATCCGAAGATAAAATTAAAGATCGATCATACCTATCGTGTGGCGGATCTGTGCGAGCGGATCGCAAAGTCGCTGGATCTGTTGCAGGAAGATATTGATCTGGCGTGGCTTAGCGGGATGCTGCATGACATTGGGAGGTTCGAACAGCTTCGCCGTTATCATACATTTTCGGATGCACAGTCGATCGATCATGCGAAGTTTGCGGTGGAACTGCTTTATGAGGACGGACTGATTGCCGATTATGTGCCGGAGATATCGACGGCAAAAATAGTTACTAATATCAGGACGAAGGATGGTGGAATTGATCCTGCGGATAAACGAGGTGCAGCGGCGCAGACGAGCGGAGAGTGCGGATCATCCACTGGCTTGAGTGAGGACATGCCATTATCCGATGTGTTCCGGACACTTCGCATAGCAATCGGAGAACACAGTGCATACCGGATACAGGAAGGTCTGGACGAACGGACACAGATGTTCTGCCATATTTTGCGGGATGCGGATAAGGTTGATATCTTCCGGGTAATCTGTGATACGCCCATGGAGGAGGTTTACGGCTTTCAAACGGAAGATATTCTCCGGTCAGGAATTACACCGGAGGTCAGACGGGCGTTTCTGGAGCATCATGCAGTGCTTCGAAGCCTGAAAAAGCAGCCGGTTGATTACGTTGTAGCACACGGTTCGCTGGCATTTGAGCTGGTATATCCGGAGAGTCTGCGGATCGCCAAAGAGCAGGGATATCTTGGCCGGATGATGTCGTTTCAGTCGGAAAATCCGGAGACGGCGAAGGAGTTTGAACATTTGCGGAAGGATCTGAACGATTATCTGGAGCAGAGGTCGTAGATCAAAAGCGCAACTAACAGGCGCAAAGAAAGAGCGGAAAGGAAAGTGCAAAATGCCCTTGTTATTATGGGGACAGTAATTTATAATGAAAGAAGCGTGTATGCTTATTATTGCACAGAAAGAGAGGAAGACACAGATGAATCAGGAAAAGGTTATCGTTATTGACTTCGGTGGCCAATATAACCAACTGGTGGCAAGACGTGTGCGTGAGTGCAACGTATATTGCGAAATCTATTCTTATAAGACGGATTTAGAGCAGATCAAGGCAATGAATCCTAAAGGAATCATTCTGACCGGAGGACCAAACAGCTGTTATGAGGCGGATTCTCCAACATATCAGAAAGAGTTGTTTGAATTAGGTGTACCGGTTTTGGGACTTTGTTATGGCGCGCAGCTTATGATGCATGTGCTGGGCGGTAAGGTGGAAAAGGCACCTGTCCGTGAATATGGAAAGACAGAAGTGTCCGTAAATCAGGACTCACCGTTATTTCGGAATGTCAGCAAAGATACCATCTGCTGGATGAGCCACTTTGATTATATTTCAAAAACAGCACCGGGCTTTGAGATTGTTGCAACAACGGCAGACTGTCCGGTGGCAGCAGCACAGAATCTGGAGCAGAAGCTTTTTGCGATCCAGTTCCATCCGGAGGTGCTTCACACCCAGGAAGGAACCAAAATGCTTTACAATTTCGTCCGCAATATCTGCGGCTGTGCCGGCACATGGAGAATGGATTCTTTCGTGGAGCATTCGATCGAGGAGATCCGTAAGAAGGTCGGCAACGGAAAGGTGCTTTGCGCCCTGTCCGGCGGTGTTGATTCTTCAGTAGCGGCCGTTATGCTTTCCAAGGCAATCGGCAGCCAGCTCACCTGTGTCTTTGTGGATCATGGACTCCTTCGAAAAGACGAGGGCGATGAGGTAGAGGAAGTATTTGGCCCGAATGGCCCATACGAGTTGAATTTTATCCGTGTCAATGCACAGGAGCGTTATTATACAAAGCTTGCAGGCGTCACAGAGCCAGAGGCAAAGCGTAAGATTATCGGTGAGGAATTCATCCGTGTCTTTGAGGAAGAGGCAAAGAAGATCGGTGCCGTAGACTTCCTTGTACAGGGAACCATTTATCCGGATGTGGTAGAAAGTGGTCTTGGCGGCGAGTCTGCAGTCATCAAATCCCATCACAACGTAGGGGGTCTCCCGGATTATGTTGATTTCAAGGAGATTATCGAGCCACTTCGCAACCTGTTCAAGGACGAGGTCCGCAAGGCAGGCCTGGAGATGGGCATTCCGGAGAAGCTTGTATTCCGTCAGCCATTCCCTGGTCCGGGTCTGGGCATCCGTATCATCGGAGAAGTCACCGGCGAGAAAGTTAAGATCGTGCAGGACGCCGATGCCATTTACCGCGAGGAAGTGGACAAGGCTGCCAAAGAGTACGAGCAGCAGAACGGCGAAGCACCGGCGTGGATGCCGAACCAGTACTTCGCAGCACTCACCAATATGCGTTCCGTGGGTGTGATGGGCGACGAGCGTACCTACGATTACGCTGTGGCACTGCGTGCCGTGAATACCATTGACTTTATGACTGCCGAGGCGGCACAGATACCGTTTGAGGTGCTGCAGAAGGTGATGAGCAGGATCATCAATGAGGTGAAAGGGGTCAATCGGGTATTCTATGATTTGACGAGTAAGCCACCGGGGACGATAGAGTTTGAGTAACCTAAAAACAGCGGGAAGCCTTATAAATCAAGGCTTCCCGTTTTTCGTGCTTGCAAAATGCTTGCAGTTTTTTGAAATTAGTTGTGTTTATAAAGCTTTTCAAAATATTCTTTGAATCGTTGTTCTTTTACATTGTGAGTGTAAAATGGTAATCCCTTGACGGAATAATTGTCATAATCAGGATATGCTATACATCTTGAATCATTTTCCAATTGTAAGAGGAACTTTTCTTTCCAATCATCATTTTCTCTTAAATGTTGACCTTTTGGTTCAATAAAGATATGTTGTTGCTCAATCACTGTTGTTTTATTACCAAGTATTAAAATATAATCAGGTTCAAATCTCTTACCATCATCAAAAGAATATAAATGATATTTTCTTTCATTTCTTATGAGGTAAACTGTTTCATAAACTTTCTTCAATTCTTCTACTTGGGTTGCAAAATATCTTACAAACCTCTTTTCTTCTGTTGTTCCATAATTATCATCATATACAAACCAAGGTTTATTAGATAAATTATAACGATAATCTTCATTAACATTAGGAGAATTTTGAGAAATTCCTTCTCCTTCTTTTTGTTCAATTTCATCCTTATCATATTTTTTTTCTCTTGGAGAATCAACAATATAATCTGATAATTGAATTTCTCTAAACTCATGAGTTCCTCGTAATGGTTTTTTTATTGAAAGAATTTTATTCGATAGTATTTCAAATAATCTCAATGCTCCTTGATAAATGTCTTCATTAGTAGGTTCTCCAGATGTAATTGTTACAAATTCATATCTGCCGGCATAATCCTTAGAAGTTAGAAACTCACTATGAGATTTTAATAATGGAAAATATGACTTCAATCTTGCAAACTCATAAACAGGAAATTTTCTTAATGCCTTTAGCAAAATTCTCTTATCAACCTCAACAACCTTATGAGTTCTTTCAACAATATTATCATCTATTGTTTTGTCATCCTCTATTTTTTCATATAATTTTGAAACAGAAGACTTCTTAACTAAATTTGTGCTTGTCATTATTGCAAAGGTATCAGGGATTCTTGATATTTCTTCTACTGGTTTTTCTTCATAAGAATTTACAAATAATTTGCCATACTTGTAGAACTTACTATCTACAAATTCTTTTTTCAATTTGTATTCAAATTTTAATCCCTCATTAGTTTCCTTAAATCCAGTTTCCTCTAATGCTCTCTGTAAATCATAGATATACTTTGAATTATCAATGCAATGATAATATAATGTTTCACAAACCTTTAAAGGATTGTCTGGGATAGCATCGAATTTTCTTTTATATAACTCATTATCAGCACCTATGATGTCATCATTTAATTTAAAAGGAAAATATCTTGCACCTCTACCAATTAATTGAGCTTCTTGAGTTGTAACAGGGGATACATTTGTTCCATCTTTTCTTTCATCATAAAGCCTTACAATATCAAATAAATTTAAAACATCCCATCCTTCATGCAACATATCAACAGTAAATACCATTCTATATGGCACCTTTGGATTTTCCAAATCATTTAATTCTACTTGCAAATCATTAATGTTTTTTACCTTGCTATGAACTTTGACTAAATGCTCTTCTGAAAATTCTTGTTTTAATTCATCAACCAATAACCTATTAGTCAGACCATGAGAATCAAAATAATCAAACATATCCTTGATTATATCTTTTGCTTGACTTCTTATTACATCAATTACACTTTCATCAAGTTCATTTTTCATATATTCTTTAAAGTTCTCAAAGATAGCATCACAATTATCTGTTGTACCATCTGTTTTAAGAAGAATAACAGGTTTCATATCATGGATATGATTATCTTGGAAAAGTTTCAACCTATATTGACTAAGAAGCATTGCTTGAATGGTTCTTGTTATTGGGTCTAAAGTAGTTCTCAAATTAAATAAATCTTTTGTATATCCACTAGCCCTAAATTCTAACAATGTATAATTAAAAATGATTTCCGCAGGATTTCCACAGTATTTCTCTAAAATGTTAGGATTTTTCAAATCACAAGTAGCAGTAAATTCTAATAAAACATTATCTCGATTTGCTCTAAAAATATTATTGATCGTATCTTCCCAATTTCTGTCCTCTTCTTTTTCAGCAGTAGATAATTTTTTCTTGGTCGCAGCATTAATATGATGAGCTTCATCTGCAATCAATACTATTTTCTTATCATCAAAATCTTCATATGAAACAGAATACTCTGTTATATTATTGAGCTTACCATGTAAATCTTGAATAGTTGTAAAAAGGATATTAATATCATCACTTGTATCATCAATATTTTGGAATGATTTTACTTCATTGATTTCAACAGTCCTTCTATCGATTACAATTTTTCTTTCAAACAAAAATTTACTTGAATATTCATTTTTAAAATTTTCTTTTGTCTTTGCGACAATATTACTTTGATTTACAAAAAAGATAAAATTTCTATACCCTTTTTTATAAAGATACAAAATTAAACCAGCCATAATTAAGGTTTTTCCACTACCTGTTGCACTATGGAACAAAGTCCAAATTTGCTTATTATGGTTAAACCTATCATCTTCAAAATATGTAATGAAATTTTGAAAAGCCTCTTTTTGATATTCTCTTAATTCAAATTTATGGTTCAAATTATTAACAATATATTCTGGTATTTCCGGTCTTTCAACAAACCCTTCTTTAAATTGTTTTTCTATTTGATAATATTTGAACTTATTTTTATCAATATCAGGCATAACTATACCCCCTCATAAAAGTTCTTTGTAAATGCTTTATCATTATCATCAATAACATAATCTTCATTGTCTATATCCGAATAATTAATATATAAAGTATTTTTATCAATAATACTTATAAGCACTTTTTTAGCATCATCAATTGACAATTGAATAAAGTCATCATCTTTCATCTTGTTAATATCTACTCTATAAGAAATAAATTCTGATTCCTTCAAGAAATTAAATATATCAACCAATTCCTCAATGGTGTTTGCTTTATAAATTTTATCTATATAAGTTTGACTATTCTCTGCAAGTTCACAATAAATATATGAACCACCACCATTCCAATTTTCATCTGAAGAAATTCCTGATTTATCACCATTGATAACATTAGATAATCTTGTTTTTGCTAATTCAATATGCTTGTCTAATTGCTCCAATCCAATATAGGTAAGACCTTTTTTATGAGCAACGGCCGCAGTTGTTCCAGAACCTAAATAAGCATCTAAAACGATGTCTCCGGGTTTCATACAACAATCAAGAATTTTCCCAATCAATTTTTCTGGTTTCTTTCCATTTGCAAGTTGTACCTGCCCTTCTTTTGTGAGATTTTTTGTTTCACCAACAAAATCCCATAAAGTACCTTGAATTACCTTTTTGAAGACCATCCCATTTACCTCATCACTACTATCTTTTAACCATACAAAAAGATTGCAAGCATCATCTTTATAAAATTGCTCATATAATGTACCTTTATTTTTTCCTGTTTTTGGAATGTATTCAATAGAAAGTAATTCATCACTAATATTGTTTTCAGTTCTATAGTCCATTATTCTTGTTCTAATGGAAGTTTGTGCATTTGTTGTTCTAAATACTTTTGTTCCATATTTTCTATAAAAAGTTCGTTCGTCTATATTTTCTTCTGTCATTACTTGTTTGATAGATTTATAAATGGGATTTTTTCTTCTATAAACTTTTATTTCATCTCCACTTCCATCAACGGTTGAACCAATGTATTCTTTTTCACCTGGATTAATTAAAACCGATATATATTTCCAACTTTTCTTTTCTTGTTTATACATCTCAATAATTTCAGGCATTTCAATATAGTCACAAACCTCTGAAAATTGTCTTAAATTATTATAATCTTTTGCATAAACCAATATATATTCTATATTCTTTTTAAATCTTTTATCTTCCCCACCACCAGAAGCTCCAGCAACATTTTTCATTGTTACTGATATTGTATTTACATAATTATCTCTTTCAAAAATCTCATCTAATAAAACTTTTAGATAATGCATTTCATTATCATCGCATTGAATCCATATAGAACCATCAGGTCTTAATAATTTATGAGCAACTTCTAATCTATTTTTCATCATTGTAAGCCAAGAAGTATGTTTAAAACTATCATTGTATGGAACATAATCTTTTTCTTTGTTGTAAAGCACATCCCAATACATACATTTTATTTTACCCTTGTATTTTGGAACTAAACTATACATTGATAGAAGATTATTACCCTTAATAATTAAATTGTCATCTTGAATATCAATAGTAGCTTCTTCTCTATCCTTGCTTATTCTTCTTACATTAGCAAAAATTTTAGGAGACAATAATGTATCTATTTCTTTTTTCATTAATGTTTCATTGAAAAACACTTCTTTGCGCTTTTCTGTTTCCTCTGTTGAATCCATCTCCAATATACAATCTTTGTAAGGAAAAGAAAGAACAACATTATCCCTTTTGGAAATAGAGTTATTATTATCATCCACAAGCATAATATCTTTTTTGTATTCAGAATAAGAATCCGGTAAAAATTCTTTGCTATCAATTACCCAATTGAATTTTTGTGAATCAAAAACAAAGATACCATTTACATTCCTAAAAAACAGATTTTTAGTAACTTCATCATCTAAAAGTAACTGTAAAAATGTTTCATCTAATTTTGATGATAATTCGTATATTCTATTTTTCATTAATGTTCCATCAGATGCAACCAATCTATCATCATTTTTTAAAACATCATACACATTTTCAAATTCTTCAAACATTGAAAATCCTCCATAGTATTTTTCTTTTTATTTTTAATAGTAGTATTATTTAAATATAGTCACAGATACGAACATTGAATATCTGCAATGTGTCCTCAATCTCAGTCTTATACATGTCCTCATCATACATAGGCGATATCTTTTCTTCTAAGTGGCGCATATGTGCATGGAACAATGTTATAAGCTGCATGTTATCGGAATATAGTGCTATATTCATATCTCCCTTTACAGGAACCGGCGATTCGTGTATTTCAATTCCTATCTCTTTCATGTCATACCAGCATTGTCTAAATTCCATATATAGTTTCTTGATTTCATCTGAACTGTTCATAATGTAATCTAATTCAATATAAAAAGTGGCACTTCGTTTGCCCATAATTTCATCAACAGATATAGTGAATCTGATTCTGGCATCTTCCAACGAAAGCAAGCTACGATAAAATTCTGAGAAACGAGTAATCGGTTGTCTGTCAGAAGGTAGCAGAGAAGAGGCATCTTCATTAAACTTCTGAACTAGTGCAAAATTGTTGGTAATCTCTTCTGCAAAGTTATATGGATATCTTGCTTTCCAGCGGATATAATCATTTTTCTTATCTGAAATGGTACTATCAGAGTCATTAATATCTGGTTGCAATTCATTTCGTTTTTTTACCCATGCTGCAATTCCATCTATGAGCCAATTAGCATTTTCACATTCTCCTTTGGAAAAGGCCAGTTGATAATTCTCACCAACTTTTTCAAAATGCAAGCCATAGATATCTTCTAATTCAAAGAGGACATGCATTACACTGGTGGGATCATCAAAATCAGGCTCAGCGAGTGTAGAAGGATTTACATCAAGAGCGTCTGCAATCTCAAACAGTTTCCCGTCCTTTGGCTTTCTTACATCATTTTCATATTGACGTATGCGGTCTCCGGTCAGTTTGACCATTGAACCAAGCTGTGCCTGTGTCAGACCTTTTAGTGTCCGATATTTTCTAATTTTATCTCCAAGAGTCATATAAAAATCTCCTTTACGATAAGCAATTTTTATTTAATAGCATTATTGTACCACGAATAAAGAAAAAAGTGAACAGAAAAGTTAATGCTAAATAGAATAAAAGTACAAAAAAGTACTTGACGAAACAAAAAAGATATTGTAATATAATCAAACAAGTACAAGAATGTACGCATAGAATAATTGCAAATGTTTTCAAAGGACATTGAAGTGAGGAAAGGAGGGATCAGCCTATGAATAAAAAGATGTATGTAGATGTTACAGAAGTCTGTGAGGATTGGGGTGTTAGCAGAGCATAGGGTTACAAGATAATTAAGCAGCTCAATGAACGGATGCTTGCTATCAATCCGAATCTTATCGTTTTGTCCGGTAAGGCAAACCGAAAGTTCTACGAGGAGAATTGTTATGGCATGGCAAAAGAAGCATAAAAAAAGACCTTTCCCCGGCAAGAGAAAGGTCAACAACACATCAGAAGCTGTGATGTATCGTTTGCACATTTACTATATCACAGCTTCCTGACTTACACAATCATAAGAGAGGAGGCGATTGATTATGCCAGTATTTAAGAACAAGACGCAGGGACAGTATGTGAATGTTTACAAGGATATTTTGAAAAATCATTCATTGAGCCTGCGTGACAGGGGAATGGTGGTTACACTGCTTTCCCTGCCGGATAATTGGGAGTTTACCATATCGGGGTTGAGCAAGATTATTCCTGATGGAAAAAGTTCCATACGAGCCAGCCTGACGCACCTAGAGGAACTTGGATATATTTCAAGAACTCAGGAGAGAGCAGAACGTGGCAACCAGAGGTCGTCTAATAAGTTTGCCGCAAGCGGCAACCGGTCTGCGCTTCGCTTGCCGGGCTCGTTCCGTCGGCGGGGCTTTCAGCCGGACCATTTCATGGAGACCAGCCTGTGCGGCTGGGCGCACTCTCCGAGGGGCACTTCGTGCAGACCTGCTCATGCCGCAGGAGGCACTCTTCGCCAGAGGGGCGCATTCCATGCAGGCTGCTATGCGCAGAGCACTCTTGCGCAGAGGGCGTTCCTGCAAATGTTGTATTAGCACATCAATTGCAGCTTCGTGTGTTTATCGCATTATAGCTGTTTATGTGAGCAATTGTTGCAATGCATGTTTTATTATATAGAAATTCGTATTTGCAGGAATCAATGCTAGATACGGCAGAAAGGGGGAAGGTGATTTGGCGATATTTCATTTTACAGTAAAGATTGTCGGACGTAGCAAAGGAAAATCCATCATAGCTGCATCTGCATATCTGAATGGCGATGTGATGAAGAATGAGGAAACCGGAAAGGTAAGTTATTACACTTCGAAAAAGGAAGTTGTGTATACCTCACTTATGATGTGTGAAAATGCACCGCCAGAATGGATGAATGTGCCGGATGAAAATATCAAGCGGTTTCAAAAATCCATCCGCTATCAGAGAGCCGAGGATAAAGAAGAGGCTCTGGAAAAGTTCAAAATTACGTTCCGAAAACAGCGTTTATGGAATGAAGTTTTGAAAGTGAAAAAAGGTGCAAATACACAGCTTGGCAGGTCGTTTGAATTTTCACTCCCGAAGGAATGGAGTAGAACGGAACAGATTGAATATGCAACAGATTTTATACAGAGAAATTTTGTGGCAAAGGGAATGTGTGCTGATTGGAGTATTCACGATAAAGGAGATGGCAATCCCCACGTTCATTTATTGGTTACCATGCGTCCATTTAAGAAAGATCATACCTGGGGAAATAAAGAGGTCAAAGACTGGGCATTTGTCCGGAATAAAGATGGAAATATTGTGATGGATGAAACGCATCCGGATTGGTGGCAGGATAAAAGGAATCCGGAGAGACATGGCATCCGTATTCCGGTATTGGATGCAGATGGAAACCAGAAATTGGATTCTCGTAACCGAAAACAATGGAAACGTGAGGTTACCGATGCAACAGGTTGGAACAATCCGAAAAACTGCGAGTTATGGCGAAGTGAGTGGGCGAAGGAATGTAATCTGCATTTGAAGCAGGAACAGCAGATTGATCATCGTTCGTATAAACGGCAGGGAAAGATTGAAATCCCGACGATTCATGAGGGAGCAGATGCAAGAAAGATTGAAGAAAAATATCAGTCGGGACAGGCTGTATCTGCTTCTTGGAAAGTAGAGGAAAATCGGATTATAAAGAAGCAGAATGCAATATTGAAAAAGTTGCAGGAAGTGTTTGGACAGGTTGGAATTTTATTAAAGCAATGGAAGGAGCGATTGAATGACATTAGAAGAAAGCAGAGAAGTTATTCCCCTGATGGAGAATATGATAAACCAGATCGAGGACCAACAGGAACTTATGGCAGAGATGTACCAGGAGATGGAGCAGAGGGATGGACAACTCATTTTGTTTCAGGAGCAGAATCAAAGATTGCAGGAATTAAACAACGAGTTGCAAGAGCAGCTTCAAATCTTGCCAAGTATAGAGGAACTTTTGGAACTATTGGAGAAGAAGGATGGAGAAGTTCAGACATTGAAAGAGGAAAATCGGATGCTGATAGACGAAAATCAGCAATGGAAAGAATTAACGGAGAAGTTGAACGACGAGAACCGGTTATTGCAGAGACAGAACGAGGAATTGCTGAACTGCAGAACCGACTAGAGAAAGCGAGGGATGTAGATGAACGATTTAAGAAGCTCAAAGCAAGACGAGCGGATGGAGGAAATGCTGGAAATGTTGGAGAGCATGGAGAAGGAACTGACACAGAAAGATTCCATTATCCGGCAGAAGGACAGCGAAATACGAACACTGCAAGGGCAACTAAACGAATCGCTGAACTTATGCGAGAAACTGAACAGCGAGAACAAAGCCGAGAACGTACAAGCCTTAAAGAACGAATTGAAGCAAACAAAAGAATTGTTGCAGAACGAGAAAGAGAAAAAGAAAAGAGCCGACAGCACAATAGAGGAATGTCAAGATAAACTGCGGCAGGCTGAACTGGAAAAGGAATATGTACTCACGCATCAGAAGAAAGTGGAGATACCGGTTGAAAAGCCGGTACTCTACGAAAGGTGTCGGAATTGCGACCGTAGAGCGTGTCAGCAGGCGAAAGAACGGTATGAGCATCAAAGGAATGGACTGGAAAAGAAGTATAAGGCAAAGACTGTTGGATTTGATGCGATGATTATAGTTTTATGGTGGTATGCAATCGTGACAACAGTATTTGCTGCAATGAGATCTGGGATATTTTTAGGCGATTTTACAGCATTTTTCGAGGCACTATGGAATGGTATTCGTCAGTCTTGCAAATGGATTGTCGGTGCTGCAAAGGCGTTGGCACAGGTGGGAGATAGGATACTGAATGAGATGATAGCGATTATAGTGCATTGGTTATTGTTTATTATAGTAATTGCTGGAGTTGCGGGTGTTGTAGGGGTACTGATAGTGATTGTGGAAAAGAAAATTACGAAGGTATATCGGGAGAATTGTTGTGATGTGATTAGCATTGGAATAGCAGTAATAAGTTTAGCTGTGGTTGTGTATTTGGGAGATTGGATAAAGGTCTTAGTAAAGCTGAATCTTGTTGCTTTATTGTTATTAGTTCAGGCAGTATATGTTGGAATCAGAGCGTATGTGAAAGGTTGTAAAAGAGCTAGAGGCTATTATTGATGTTGAGGTGTAGGAAATACCGCAGAAAGGTGGATGAAAGTTATGGAAAAATTGGAGAAAGTTATTGTAGAAAACGGAATTACTTATGTGCTGGGCGAGGATGATATTTATTATCCGGATTTACAGTTGCCAGAGGGAACAAATTATAATATCGGAAAGTTTGGACATATGAGATGTGAGTATCTGAAGGAGTTCAGACATGGATATTATATGGAGCTGTTGCTTGAAGGAAAGTTGAATGAATATCTGCATGATATTGATGAGGAATGCCATGAGATGCTGGATAGGATTGTGGAAAAGATGAAGGAGAAACAAGGCGTGACAGAGAAATTGAAAGCGGAGAATCAGATGATGTGGGTGGGGAAGATGAATAATATTATTGCTTGTGCGGAGGAGGTTGTGGTGAGGGAGGTGGTGTATGTTTAGAGAATGTGCAGAATAGTGAACTGTATAAAATATGGTTTGTGTATTATATCAAAATATAGTTTGTGCATTATATCAAAAAGTAGTGGCTTTTTCAAGCGGAAATTGATATAATTATTTTGGTTTATTATACAGAAAAGGATGTATGGTTATGTATAAACATGTAGATTATTACAAAACATATGGTAGAATAATGCAATTTAATAAAAATAAAAAGGAGCCAATCCATAGATGGTATCCATTTGTGGAGGGATATTCAAGGGAGTTTATTGAGTCTATTTTAAAAGAAATGAAAAAAAAAGAATTAGTCTGTCTGGAACCTTTTTCAGGGAGTGGGACAACTGCGCTTGAATTGCAAAATAATAATATACCATGTTATGCATTTGAAGTAAATCCTTTGATGTATTTAATTGCTCGTGTAAAGTTGGAAAATAATTATGATGTAAACAGAATAATATTTTGGCATGACTATATAAAAAATAGTAGAGATAATATGCAAGTTGTGTTACAAACAGCATTTTCAACACTTTATGAAGACGAGAATAAAAAAAAGTGGAATTATAATACCGAAGTAGGTATAGCTATACAAAAATTAAAAAACTCTATATCTAATATTGATGAGGATATATATAAAGACTTATTTACGGTGGCATTAGCTTCTATACTATTAGAAGTTAGCAATTTATATAGAAATGGGAAATGTCTTTCTTATAAAAAGAATTGGAAAGAACGAAGTATATCACAGGATGATGTATTTAGAAGATTTGATGAAAAAATAGAAGAACAAATTATAAGTGATATTAGGGACTCAATGAATAGAAAAACTACTCAGAATAATAAACAGCATCTGTATAATATGGATTCTAGGGTTGGAATAGAAAATGAAGTGCAGGATAATACAATAGATCTGGTAATAACGTCACCTCCTTATTTAAATTCGCGTGATTACACAGATACCTATATGCTTGAATTAAAAACTTTAGGATTTACAGATTCTGCTACTGAAATACGTAAATTAAGAGAAAAGACATTAAGGTCTCATGTGCAGATAAAGTGGGAGGATGATACTCAAATAAACAATGTACTGTTGACAGAAACTCTTAGAAAATTGGAGAGTGCTTCGGAAAATATTGAACAATGGAACGATTCAATTATTGATATGGTACGTTTATATTTTGTCGATATGAAAAAAATATTTTGTGTATTATATAAAAAAATGAAACAGAATGGACGAGTGTATTTTAATGTTTCTAATTCTGCGTATTTTAATGTTCTTATAGATACCTTGGAAATATGTGCCTCAATTGCAGAACAAGAAGGATTTAAAGTGATAGAGATACGTGATGCAAGAAAACTAAAAACAAGTCCTCAGCAGAAAGAAAAGATTGATAAGCTTTTAGAAGGGGTAATTGTTTTAGAAAAATAGGAGATGAATTATGGTTAATTATTATTTACCAAAAATAAAAGAATTGCATATATTTAATTATGATATGTATAAATGTCCTGTTGATGTACTGTTTTCGGATAAGTTAAATCTGATATTTGGAACAAATGGACTTGGTAAGACGACTTTTTTGAACATTATGCAATACTCTATAATAGGACCATATATTGGAGGGATGGAGTCGCGAAATTGGAAAGATCAACAAAAATTAAAACGCCCTATGCAAGAAAAAAAATATTTTAGAAATAGAATGTCTAATCAATTCAAAGAAGCAGAAGTTCAGGTGATTTATACATTAGGACAAGATATATATAATGTTACGCATAGTTTATATGAGCATAGATTAAAGAAAATTTGTATAAATGGACAAGAATTAAACGGAGAAAATATTAATTATGATACTTATGAAAAAAAATATTTTGGGCAAAATGATGATAACTTAGAAAAATATTTGATAGACAAGTATCACAAAAATATTGTTAAATCATCAAATTTCCCGGATATAAATTCATTTATTCTAATGATAACTGAAATGATGTTTTTTACGGAATCTAGAGATTTAGTGTTTTGGAAACAAGATTTATGCAAATCAATATTGAGTAAACTTATGTCCAAAGAAAAGTATTTTGAGTATGATGATGTTCTGAAATTGATAAAGAAATATGATAGTCAGGCAAGATTAATGAGTTATAAGATGTCAATGATAAAAGATTTTCTTGGAGAAGATTTTTTAAAAAGAACTGGGGAAAATACAACATATACATTATCAGATTTGCAAGAAATTAATAATAAAATAGAAAATGCCAAAGAACGAATATCAAATATTCAAAATTTTATTAATTCAAATGAACGAGAAAAGAAACAAAATCGAATTCAAAACGAAAGAATATGCAAGAAATTACTAGATGTTGAAAAAGAATGGTATGAAAATATATTTCCAGATGAATATCAGAAAATGTATAATAGATATGTTCCGAGTATAATTAATGGGAAATGTCCATTTTGTGGAGAAAGACATTTGGAAAAAACTGTTTCTGTAGATCAATGTTTCTATTGTGAAAAAAAAATAAATATTAAGGAAGACGTTAATCTTAATGCTTTGGAAATAGAACAGAAAAATTTAGATAATGAAAAGAAACGTTTACAGAATAATTATGGCTTGTTGAAAGGTGAATCTGTTGATTTGCAAAAGGAATTAAGAGAAGAAGAAGGCGATTTGCAAAAGCTAATAGAGTTACAACAAAAGATAAAAAGGGAACTTGACATATGCAATGATGATAATGTTGCAAAGTATAGAAAATTAGAATTACAAAAACAAGAGTATTTGAGACAATTAGAACAAACCAAAGAAAGAGAAAAAAAACTTGCATCTGAAATAGACGAATGTGTCTACGGAATGTTCATGGATTATAGAAGTTCTTTCAAAAAGTATGCATATTCTTTTTTAGGGAATGATAAACAAATTGAATTCGAATTAGTGGGAAAAGGGGATGAAACATTTTTTAAATTTTACTTAAATGGAACGGAAAGAGAATCAGAATTATCTTTGTCAGAGTCACAACGAATATTTGTTGATATGGCATATAGACTTGCTACATTAGAGTTCTTTCATAAAGATGCATATTTTATCAGTGAGACACCAGATAGTACACTGGATTATATTTTCGAGTCTAATGCAGTTAAGACTTTTAGTTATTTTATAGATTCTGGTAATGCTTTATTTATGTCGGCAAATGCTAGAAATAGTCAGTTAATTAGTTCATTGGTTAATCAATATAGGAATGATTATAAATTAGTAAATTTACTTAAAATTTCAAATTTAGCAGGTGCTCAATTGGACGAATTAAGAAAGTTAGAAATATATAATTTTTTGGAGGATGAATCATGATAAATAAGTTAGAGTATTATATTTGCTTGTTTTTATATTCTTTGAAAGATAAAAAGTTTTCGAAAAATACCTTGTTTAGATACGTGTATATATTTGATGTTGCTAATGATTATTTGGGAAACTATGAAGACTTAAGTGATGAAATAGTAATTGATAAGGATATGGGGCTTGGAAATGTTGTAGAGTTAACGGAGGCTTTAAATGAAATAAACAGACGTAACTATATAACAATTGAAGGTGCCCAAATAAGGGTAGAAAAAGATTTGATTGATTATATCAGTAGTATGAAAAAAAGCGAAAAGGTTCAAAACGATCTTAATAGGGTTATGTATTTTGTCGGTATAGTTTCTTCCTATAACGAAGATGTGATTTTAGCAGCATTTTTTAGTGATCCAAATGTAGAAAATTCAATTAAAAGAGGTAAAAAGGAGATTGAATTATCGAATAATAGATTAAAGAAGTTACTTGAAGATTTTGAAAAAGTGGCAAATGAAAAACATGATATAAAATTAGATAAGTATGATGTTTTTACTAGCTGGCTAGACTATGTTTTTGAAGAATATATACAGGAGAAATGCAATGGATAAAACCTCATTTTTAGCAAGAGCAAATGATAGTCATTCGTTTATTAGTGAAAGTAAAATATTATCGCAGTTAGCAAATATGGGAAAAGCAGTAATAATATGCATGGATGAGTTGCAGTATTTTAGTGAGTTTTTTTTAGAAATCAAAGATGTTATAGACAAAGTGAAAAAATCAAATTTTTATTGTATTAAGCTTAACAATAATGGTAAATGTGATATAGAAAATTTGGGTAGTAGACAGTATTGTGAGACTGCAATTGTTAATTTGGTAGAATCTAAATTTAGAGATTATAAGGGGTATTGCTTTGTTGTAGATTCTGGTATGCAATATTTGTATTTAGATGGTAAAATGGATGAAAGCGTTGCAAGTTGTTTAGAAAAAACTAAATCTATGCAAAAGCAATTAGAAATATTAAGTCCCGTTTCTAGTCTACGTGAAGTATTTGCTCATTTTAAGGTTACATGCAATTATACAAAAATATATTATGATATGTGCTTTAATGAAAAGCAAAAGGTAAAGAAAGAAATAAAAGAACAAGAACTTAGAAACATGTTACTTCGATATTTAAATAGGAAAATGCAAGGAGATGTTTCAGTTGAATTCTGTACAGATTATGTTAATGATGAAGAGTCGGTAGATATTTATGTTAATGATGGAAATGAAAGAGCAATTATTGAAGTAAAGTTTTCACTTCCTGAAAAGTATTATGAAGGGTCTACTCATTACAGTGTTACTTCAAGGGTGGGGGATGGAATAAGGCAATTAGATAAATATGCACGTCATTTAGCTAAAGATTCAAGGTTAGTTGATTATGGATATGTTTATATGTTTTATATAAGTGATATGAAGCAAGAAACGGTAAAAAAACATATTGATGATAAAACGAAAAAAATTTTGAATGAGGTTTCTAATGATTTACATTCTATTTTTTCAGGGGTTGAAATAAATGATATGATGTGTTGGGGGACAGAATGTTAATACATATTAAATGTGACAGATAAGTTGCAAAATGCTTGCAAAAAGTCCTAAAACGATGAAGAATGCATAGAATATCAGGAATAATTATACAAAATATAGCGATATAACACTTGATTATACACAATATATAGTTGCTAAAATCGAGTTTGAATAGGAAGAAAATAGCGGGAAGCCTTGTAAATAGGGGCTTCTCGTTTTGGATGTAAGCAGAATGTAAGCAAAAATATACATAATAAAGGGGAGAATAAAAATAGCGACGTAAAAACCTGCAAATAGTAGAAAATAGATATTTTGCTATTTTTATTTAAAACCCAAGGCAAAAGATAAGACTATAGAATGCTGCAAATAGATAAAATACTATAAAAAGTTTTTATAGTTGAGCAATAAACTCTAATAAATTAATGTTAGCGAGGGTGATGAAATGAAATTAAGTCAAACCGGTAAAAAAATGTATAATGAGACAAAAAGAATTATCAATGATGCAATGGATAATGAACAATTAGTTTTATTTGTTGGAGCAGGGGCTTCAGTTGATTCTGGTATGCCTCTTTGGGGTAATGCGATAGATGAAATTGCTGGGAAAATGGTATTGTCTGCGAAACAAAGAGATACTTTAAAGATTCCACAATATTATTTTAATTCGCGTGGGAAAAAAGAGTACACACAGTTGATGCGTGACATTTTTCATTTTGGAGATCATTTGTTGCCTACAAAATTACACAAGAAAATTCTTGACTTTCATACATCCACAATAGTTACAACTAATTATGACAATTTGATAGAATTGGCAGCAGAGGAAAAAGGGGAGTTTATACGTGTAATAAGTCAGGATATAGATATGCCTTATAGAAAATCAAGGCGTGAACTGATAAAAATGCATGGTGATTTTGAACATGATAATTTTGTGCTTAAAGAAGATGATTATCTGAATTATTCACGCAATTTTAGATTGATTGAAACATATGTAAAATCACTAATTGGTTCAAAAGTAGTTCTTTTTATTGGATATTCATTAAACGACCCGGATGTTAAGCATATCATTTCGTGGGTAAAAGATGTTCTGAAAGACGATTTTCAGAGAGCGTATCTCATATTGACCAAAACCATACCAAATGACATAGAAAAAGAGTATTTTAAAAACTTAGGCATTAATTTGATATATGGTTCTGAGTTAGTTAGAGCAGAAGATGAGGAAACGCTAACACATTCGCAGGAACTAATAGAAGTCTTAGATTATTTGTTGCTTAAAGAGCAGGGAAATAATCTGGATGTGTTATATGATGAACTTAAACCATTTGAAGATTTGAATTATGTCTATGGTAAATACATAACTAATGCATTTGGAAGGCATAATATTGTTTGCGGAAATGATGATACGATTGATTTTCTACATTTAGATAAAAAATCTGATGATGAACTATTGGCGGAAGCAATATGGAGTGTAGTAGAAAAAAATGACTGTGAAATTGAATTTGATAAAGAAAAAATTATTTCCATTATTCACATATGTGAGAAGAGTAGGTTTACAAAGTTAATTAAAAGCGAAAACAATAAGATTAAAACACATGAATTGAAGAATACAAAAATTAGTACGATTGAAAATTTGATTTTTAGATTTGATTATGATGGATTACGTGATTTTTTGAATAAAAACAATTCAAAGTTATCAATAGACAATCCAAATTTATATATGCAACAAGCTTTTGTTTGTGCATTCCTTTATGATTTTTATAGTGCATATAATTATTTAAAAATAGCATCGAAAGCTTTTTATGCGAGAAAATCATATACGTGGTACTTTATTGCAGAATTAAATCGGAAATATGTAGGACAATTAGCGTTATGGCCGTTTATGTCGTATGGTTTGGACCCAGAAGAGAAAAACACATTTGAAGCAGAAGTAAAAGCGATTGATTTAAGTAGAGTGCTGGATAGCATACCAGATATGGGGAATAATTCCAATACATTTTTATTGGAGTTGAAGAACTTTACAATTTCATACACACTATTTTATAATGTGTATGCGGATTCGTTAAAAACAAATGAACAAGCCTCTACGGCATATTCTTTCTTTGCTGGAACATATGCATATCAAAAATTAAGAACAAAAATTCGAGATTTTGATAGATATGAAACAAGCAATTATATAATTTTAGATAGATTTACAGAGAATAAATCCATATTTGATTTGTATATTAGGACTATTTTGTCATCAATAAATGCCTCGAATATTTCAATAGATTTTTCGGACGAAAATAGTGGAAATATTAAAGCGGATTTTCTGACGGATTTTGATTTGTATATAATGTTGCGTTATATGCAAAGAAAAGATTTAATAAACTATTTTAAAGAATATGGATTAAAAAAAATTCCTGTTTGTGATGATGGAAAAAAATATTTGAGAGATGTATGTAATTCCATTTGTGGTGAATCACAACGGAAAAAGTACACAATCTTTGAATGTGATAGATTTTGGAGTTATTTAGAATTGATATGTCATACAGAAATTTCTGGAGATATTGCGAAAACAGTATTACAGCGTTTGTTAGAGATAAAAAATGAAATTGACATTAGAACCTACAAAGATTCCATAAATCGATTTGTAAGAAATATTTGTGATGAAAAGCTTTATGCAGATCAAGATATTTGTGAATTTGTTAATAAATTCACAAATAATCTGATTGGATTTGTTGTAGCCGATAAATTTATTTCTGATATGTTGTCTTCAACAGTGATTAACATGTTATATTTTCTTAATAAAGGTGAGGTGCAATATAATAATTTTGACGTTATAAAAAGACTTGTAGATGATGATTATCGATCTTTGTTGTTTGAAATGTATCATTATTTAAACGACGAGAGTCAAACTGCTATAAAACTAAAGTACACAACTTGGAAACCGCAAAAAGGTGATGGGAACGAATATTACCAGTATTGCAATGGAGTTCTTAACGAAGCTATAGAAGCTAATCAGGAAATTGAACAAGAAATTTTACAATGGATTTTAACTGGTATAAATTCTGTTGTTGAGGATAATGATAATACGCTTAATGCAATTGGTCATTTTCTAAATCATAAAGATGTGATGAAGAATATGGTTAATCTTTTCTTATCAGATAAAATTTATGACATTGAATTATTAAAAAGTATTGTTAGAAAATCTGATGACGAAATGTCAAAATGGTTATTGGATTTAGAGGGATTTGATTACGGTAAATTTCAATGTAAATGGCTGACATTATGTCGCCAAGGATTGATAGATTCGATAGCTGGAAATAAAATTGCGAGAGAAAGTATAATTAGCGTTTATAAGGAGCAATATGGTTCGCTAACAGATAGTACTAAGATAAATGATATTATTATTAAAAATTTCATAGGTGTTAATTAGTATAATGGCTCAGTTGTCAAGACAAAAATTTAATATTTTTATAATGAACTGGAGATAATAACTCCATAATCCAGTCTGTTTGGATTAAAACAAATGCCAACAAGTGAGACTCTAATTATGGTGGGTAGGGAACGGCAAGCAAGACTTTGACCTTGTAAATGGGTATCCCTTGATTTATAATAAAACAAAAACTTTCTGAATTTCCCACGAAAGGAATCACAATGACCAACGATAAGATAATACAATTCCAATCTGGCTTTAACACAGCCTTTATTAACAGTAACACAAATTCCAATCTGGCCTATCGGCCACAATTTATATACAATAATAATAAGGATGGGCAGAAGGTATTTTCTGCCATTGAGGACGAGCTGTGCAAATGCGATAGTTTTACGATCAGTGTTGCTTTTATTACCAGAGGAGGCATTACGCCTTTGTTGCAGACTTTGAAGGAGCTGGAGAGGAGAGGAATTCCGGGGCGAATTTTGACAACGGATTATCTTACGTTTAGTGATCCGGTGGCGTTGGATACATTGGCGGGGCTTTCCAACGTGGAATTGCGCATGTATCAGACGGAACGGGCAGGAAATGGATTTCATACGAAGGGATATATTTTTCAGAATAAGGAAGAATATCGTTTTATTATTGGTAGCTCTAATTTGACGCAGGATGCGTTGACGCGCAATATGGAGTGGAATACAAAGCTTGTGTCTACGGACAAAGGTGAAATGCTGGTTTCTATTTTGGATGAGTTTGATAAGTTGTGGAATTCAGTGGAATTTACGAAAACTTATGATGAATTTATTCAGGATTATCGAAGAAAATATAAAGAAAAGCAACTGTTTGATAAAATGGTTGCAGAGCAAAAGAAAATTGCAAAAAATCAGGAAATTCCTTCTATTGAGTCATATACCTTACAACCGAATTCGATGCAAAGAGCATTTATTTATAATTTACTGGAGCTTAGAAATAAAAGTGTGGACAAGGCATTGTTAATCTCAGCAACAGGTACTGGAAAGACATATGCCTCTGCTTTTGCTATGCGTGAACTGGGATTCCAACATGTCCTGTTTTTGGTACATAGGAATCAGATTGCAAAGCAGGCAAAGACCTCTTTTGAAACGGTGTTTGGAAATAATATTCGAACGGGATTGGTGTCGGGAACAGAGCACGATTATAATGCTGATTTTGTGTTTGCAACGGTACAGACATTGAGCAGGCAGGAGCATTTAGATAAATTTTCGAGGAATTATTTTGATGCATGTATTTATGACGAAGCACACCATACAAGTGCTGGCAGTTATAAAAAAGTCATGGATTATTTTACGCCGAAATTTACTCTTGGAATGACAGCAACTCCTGATAAAAGGGATGACAATATAGAAGGACGAAATATATACGAAGTATTCGATTATAATATTGCATATGAGATCCGGTTGCAACAGGCGATGGATGAAGATTTGTTGTGCCCCTTTCATTATTTTGGTATTACGGATTTGGCAATGGTTTCCGATCAGGGAAAATCAAAGGAAGAACAGCTGGAGCATTTTCGATATTTAACAAGTGATGAGCGTGTGAAGTATGTAATGAAACAGTCTGAATATTATGGATATTCCGGGGATCGTGTGAAGGGGTTGATTTTTTGCAGCAGAATAGAAGAGGCAAGAGAATTATCTGCAAAATTTAATGAGCGCGGATGGAAAACGATTGCATTAAGTGGCGCTGATCCAGAGAAAACAAGGTTGGAAGCGATTGATCGCTTAACAATGGATGTACAATCGGGAAATGAGGATTATTTGGACTATATCATAACAGTTGATATCTTCTCTGAAGGCACGGATATTGTAGAGGTGAATCAGGTGATTATGCTTCGGCCGACACAGTCTCCAATTGTTTTTATTCAACAATTAGGGCGTGGCCTTAGAAAGGCACCACAGAAGGAATATGTTGTGATTCTTGATTTCATTGGAAATTATAAGAATAACTTTATGATTCCAATCGCATTATCCGGTGATCGTAGCTACAACAAAGACAATATTCGCAGATACTTATTGGAAGGCGGAAGAGTGATTCCGGGAGCAAGTACGATTCACTTTGATGAGATTAGCAGAAAGCGTATTTTTGCAGCAGTGGATGGAGCGAACTTTAGTGATATAAAATTGATTAAGGAGAATTACACAAATCTTAAAAATAAGCTGGGAAGAATTCCGAAATTAAAGGATTTTGACGATTATGGGGAAATGGATGTTCTTCGGATTTTTGATAATAATAGCCTGGGAAGCTACTATAAATTTTTGGAAAAATATGAGAAGGACTATACTGAGAGATTATCGCCGGAAGAGGAAAAGGTTATTGAATTTGTATCAAAAAAACTTGCCAATGGAAAGAGAATTCAGGAATTAAAACTTTTGGATCGAATGCTTGGATATGCACATGAATTTTCGCTGTTTTCTGGACTACAGAAAGAATTGCATAAGAATTATGGCTTGCAGATAAGCCAGGAACAGAAAGATAATATTGTAAATATTATGACAAATCAATTTCCTGCCGGTGCAAGTAAAAAGACATACTCTGATTGCATTTTGCTTGAAAAGGACGATCAAAAAGGGACAGATTATCATGTGTCGAAGTCTTTTGAAGTAATGCTTGCGAACAAAGAGTTTTATGGTATTTTGAAGGAGCTGATTGATTTTGGGATTAGCCGATATGAACGTGATTTTTCCCATACATATCGAGAAACAGATTTTGTCCTATATCAGAAATATACATATGAGGATGTATGTCGATTGCTGAACTGGGAAACGAATGAAGTTCCGTTAAATATTGGTGGATATAAGTTTGACAAAAAGACAAAGACATTTCCGGTATTTATCAATTACGATAAATCGGAGGATATCAGCGATACTACAAAATACGAGGATCATTTTATCAGCAGCAACCGTTTGATTGCAATATCAAAATCAGGTAGAAGTATTCAGTCGGAAGATGTTCAGAATTTTCTTCATGCTGAGGAAAGAGGGATACAGGTTCATTTGTTTGTTCGTAAAAATAAGGATGATAAGATTTCCAAGGAATTTTATTATCTGGGGTATATGCATGCCAGCGGGAATGTCAAGGAATTTGTTATGCCAAATACAAGTAAAACGGCAGTAGAGATTGAGTGGCTTCTCGATGTTCCGGTTCGTGAAGATTTATATGAATATATTATAAATGAGTAGAAGTTAATGGCAGTAGTTCAATACTAACTCATTTTTCGGAAAGGTAAGGTGAATTAGATGAAAATAATAAGAGTAGTAGCGGCCGTTATCAAGGCTGAAAATAAACAGGGACAACCAATCATTTTTGCGACTCAGAGAGGATATGGAGAATTTAAAGGAGGCTGGGAATTCCCCGGTGGAAAAATTGAGCCGGGAGAAACGCCGCAAGAGGCACTCAAACGAGAAATACAGGAAGAACTTGATACCAAAATCAAAGTGGGAAGTCTTATTGATACGATAGAATATGATTATCCTACGTTCCATTTGTCGATGGATTGTTTTTTGGCAGAAATTGAGTCGGGGAACTTGGTGTTGAAAGAGCATGAGGCGGCAAGATGGCTGACAAGAGAAGAATTGGATTCTGTTGATTGGCTGCCTGCGGATGTGCTGTTGATTGATACATTGAAGCAAAGTAAATTTATAACTCCAGAAAAGGAAATGTGATATGAGAAAAAAATTAAGTGTATTATTTTTGATTTTAATGTTAATTATGA
>OGZK01000159.1_pt1 | contig 61920 bp, 61 predicted proteins | sample 1576791 | NCBI WGS metagenome assembly OGZK01 (sample SAMEA3541556, study PRJEB24748) | human gut metagenome | biome: human gut; feature: human-associated habitat; material: faeces | place: China | collected 2012
AAATCATATACATATATACATTTTACCCGTGAACATTCCTCACATTTTTATATAACATTTTCTATTTTGAATTCCAATCAAACGGTTCAAGTTTTAAAAACATATAGGTAGTGATACTATAAAAAAGATTCTTACTGAATTATAAAAACCCAAAGTTTAAAACTCTGGGTTTCCATATATTAATAATTTTCTCCTCTACCTTCTGGTAATGCAGGATATTGTAAAACAACTCTAATTTTCATAGCATATCTTATAGCTCTTACTACCTTACTATTTTTAATTCTTTGCCATAAAGAAGGCTTTTTCTCAAATGTAGTATCTTGAACATATTGTTCTTGCATTTGTTGTTCCTCTTGTTGAACATTTTCAACTTCTTGTACATTTTGAGCTTTTCTATTTTTTTGTACTGCAACTTCTTGTTGTTCTTCAACTTGTTCTACATTTACTGGTTCTTCAACTGGTGTAGGAATTGTTTTTAATGCATCTGCAACTTCAATTCCAATATAACTTAATGCCTTTGATCTGTCTTCAATTCTTTCCATATCAATTTCAATATGCAAATTTGATTCTAGATTATTAACTCTTGCATTTAATAATTTCATTGCATCAGTATAATTTTGTGAAGTTTTTGTTTTGCATTTTCCTAAAACATTTAAAGTATCTATAATATCTTCTGAGAAATCTTTTTCAGCTTCTTTTATACTATCTTTCCAACCATCTTCTTTATTATCAACTTCTTCAATTAATTCTTTTAATTGACCAGCTAATGCTATATTTTGTTCTCTTTGTCTAATCAATTCTTCTATTCTTTTTGTATTTTCCTCAAATTGATTTGTTGCAAATTCAACTAAACCATAAGCTGCTTTATATACACTGCTAGGAAAATTCTTCTTTTTAGGATATTCAATTAAATATGTTTTTATAGATTCTATTAAATCTTTAAAATATGTATCTTCCTCTAATTGTACGATTTGTTTCTTACTATTAGGGTTTATCATTTTTTGAACTTTTTCTATATTTGATAGGATTTTCTCTTCCGTGATTACCATTCTCACGTTTACTATGCCTGATTTTGACATTGTAAACAACCTCCTTTATCTTACGCTTTATTGCTTTTACTGTTTCTTTTATAATTATACAATATTAAACAAAAAACTACAATAGAATTGTAGTTTTTTTAGTTTACATTTTTGTTACAAAAGTATTACATTTTTGTTACATAGTTATTTTTTCCATTTCAGCATTTCTTTTCACTTTACGCGTAGTAGTTTTGATTAATTCTTCTTCTGTCACTATTATACCTTTTATATATTTATATTTTGGCATAGTTTTATTTATACTTTTAACTTCTTGCCATATTTTTTCTTTTATATCTTCTTCTTTTTCTACTCCATATACATCTTTCATTATCTCTTTATCATAAACAATTTTAGCAGATATTTTATAATCTCCATCATCTTCTGGTTTTCCATATACAAAACATTCCTTTACACCTGCTATCTTATTTATTAAAATTTCCAATTCTTCTGGATATACATTTTTTCCATTTTTTAAAACTATAACAAATTTCTTTCTTCCTGTTATAAATATAAATCCATCTTTATCTATTTTAGCTAAATCACCTGTATGTAACCAGCCTTCATCATCTATTGCTTCTTTTGTTGCTTCATCATTTTCATAATATCCAAGCATAATTGTAGGTCCTTTTACTAATAACTCACCAATCCCTTCTTCATTTGGATTATCTATTTTAGCATCAAGACTTGGTAAAGCCTTTCCTATTGAACCTATTTTTTTATATTTATCATCTTCAACTGCAATAACTGGTGAAGATTCTGTTAATCCATAACCTTGTACCATATTAATTCCCAAAGAATTGAATGTTCTTTCTGTATCTGGATCCAATGCTGCTCCACCTGCAACTAATAATCTTAATTTAGAACCTACATTATCACGTACTTGTTTAAACAATTTTCCTCTTATATCTAATCCTACTTTTAACAATACATTTGAAACTTTCATTCCAACATTAACAGTTGTTCCTTTACCCTGATCTTTTATTGATTTCATTATCTTTTTACACATATTTTCATATAAAACTGGAACAGATACCATAAATGTAATATCATATTCTTTTAGATTTTCTGCAATATGTCTTATTCCATCACAAAACGCAATAGATGCACCAACTGATAATGGTAATAAAAATCCTGTTGTACATTCAAATGTGTGATGTAATGGTAAAAATGATAAAAATCTATCATCCTCCTTTACCTTTAATACAGAAGATATATCCATCAAATTACTTGCTATATTTTTATGTGATAACATTACAGCTTTTGATTTTGATGTTGTTCCTGATGTAAATAACATTATTTTCATTTCTTCTACATCAATTTTGGCATCAACAAATCTCTTGTCGCCATTTTCTAATAATTCTTTTCCCCTATTTATTAATTTTTTAAATGAAATAATTCCATTTTCACTTTCTTCTAAATCCATAGAAATAAAGTATTTTAAATCTGTATTCTTTTTTTCTTTTAACATATTCATTATTTCATCATATTTACTTGAATATACTATTGCTTCAACACCAGAACGAATTATTAAACTTTCAATTTCATTTGCTGGCAATGCTTTGTCTAATGGAACAATAGTACCTGTCCCATTTACTACTGCTAAATATGTAACACCCCATTCATATCTATTTTCTCCAATAACAGCAATTCTTTTATCTTGTAATCCTAAATTAATTAGACTTGTTCCAAGATTATCAATATCATTTTTCAATTGTCTATATGTTATTTCTTTGAATTTTCCTTTTTTATCTGTTTTAAATACATATGCTGGTCTGTCTGCAAACTTATCAACTGATTTATTTATCATATCTTTCAAATCTGTAATTCTTTCAACTTCATAAATTGCTTCTCTCATTTTTATTCCTCACTTCTTTATTTTACTTTAAGTCCTTCAACTACTGTTCTTTCAAATTCTTTATAAATTTTAATAATATCAATTTCATTTTCATTTTTCATTTTGTATACTAGTGTAGACGCTATAAGTGCATATATTTCTGATGCTATTATCTTTGGATTTCCTTGTTTTATTTGTCCTTTTTCCATTCCTTCTGCCACTATTTTTTCAATCTTCCCAATATATTCAAAAACATGCTGTTGGCACATTTTGTTTCTTGCTTCTTTTCCATAAAATTGACTTAATAAAATTGTTATAAAATTTTCATATTTATTAACTATTTTTATTTCTATTAGTACAATTGCTTTTATTTTATCTATATAATTATCTAGTTTTTCAGTTTTTATATCGATACTATTTTGCAATAGTTTTATTCCTTCTTCTATTAAGAAATTGAATATTTCTTCTTTGCTTGAAAAATGGTAATATAGTGTTCCTTTTGCCACTCCTACTGTTGCTGTTATTTCTTCTATACTTGTTGCGTCATATCCTTTTTCTGCAAATAGTTTCATTGATGTTTCAAATATTTTCCTTTTTGTTTTATTCATATTTGTTCATCCCTTTCGCTTTGCTTATTATCTTTAATGTTTTTGAGACATTTTCTTTAAATTCTCAAAATTTTCGTCATTTCTTTTTGCTACCTATTATATATTTATTATTACATTATTGCAATATTTTTTTTAAATTTGAATACTTGGTCATAAATATATTATCATTTTTTCTTCTACAAACCTTTACAAATTTCAACAACTAATATAAAATAGCAATAGTAAATAATACGAAAAAAAATTGGACACAATAAAAGAAAAAAATTTTGGAGGAAAACAAATGAAAAGCAAAAATGAATTAAATTTTAGAGACCTAAAAATGACCTGTGATACTAACATATTCAATTTTGAAACAACACAAGAGCTAGAAGACATCACAACAGGAATAGGTCAAGAACGTGGTATTAAAGCACTCGAATTTGGTCTACAAGTAGATGTAAAAGGCTATAACCTTTATATTGAAGGACCAAGTGGTGTAGGAAAAACAATGTACACAAAAAACTATCTAAATAAAATATCAAAAAAGCAAAAAACACCTAATGACTGGTGCTACATTTACAATTTTGACAATCCAAATGAACCAATAGCAGTTTCTTTGCCAGCAGGTCAAGGTAAAGAATTTAAAAATGCAATGGACGGATTTATTTTAGAAGTAAAAAAAGACATTAAAAAAACATTCAATGCAGATGATTTTGAAAAAGAAAAAGCTTTATTAAAACAAGAATTTGAAGAAAAACGTTCAAATATATTAGACAAATTAAATGAAGATGCATCAAAACATAATTTTCAAGTAAAATCATCTCAAAATGGAATTTATATGATGCCTATTGTAAATGGAAAAGCTATTGATGAAGAGGAATTTGATAAATTAGATAATTCAATAAAACAAGTATATGAAGAAAAGTCAACAATTGTTCAAGCACAAATTATGGATGCAATCGAACAAATAAAAATAATAGAAAAACAATCAGATAAAAAAATATCAGAATGGCAATCAAATATCGCCTTACTTACAATTAATGTTCACATTAATTATTTAAAATCTCAATTTAAGAGAAATAAAAAAATAACAAAATTCTTGAATGATGTTAAACAAGATGTTTTAAAAAATGTTTCATATTTTGTTGACGAAGACAAAGAAAAAGAAAAACAACAACAAATGAATCCTACTCAAAGAAAACAAGATCCATCTTTAAATTACAGAGTCAACTTATTTGTTGATAATTCAAATATAGAAGGTGCTCCTGTTATAATGGATTCAAACTATTCTTATCATAACATTTTCGGATCTCTTGAATATGAAAACTATTATGGTTCATTAAAAACAGATCACACAATGTTAAAACCTGGTCTATTACAGCAAGCAAATGGTGGATATATTATTTTCCAAGCAAAAGATTTATTACAAAATAATTTTTGCTATGAAACATTAAAAAAAGCTTTAAGAGTTAAAGAAATAAGTATTGAAAATACAACCGATCAACGTGCATCTATGGTTATGGTTTCTTTAAAACCTGAACCAATTCCTTTGGATTTAAAAGTAATTTTAATAGGAAATGCTAGTATTTATCAAACACTTTTAGCTATGGATTCAGATTTCAGAAAATTATTTAAAATAAAAGTTGAATTTGAAGATGATGCACCATTTAATAATGAAAATGCAAATAAATTAGCCCAAATAATTCATGGTTTCTGTGAAGTAGAACAACTTCCACATTTAGATAAAGGTGCTATGGCAAGATTAATTGAATATGCTTCAAAACTTGCTGGAAGTCATAAAAAATTATCTACAAGGTTTGATGATTTAATTAAAGTTGCTGGTGAAGCTGCAACTTGGGCTAAGATGTCAAGGTCAAAAGTTGTAACCCGTGAATTTGTGGATAAAGCTTTATCTGAAAGAGTTGAAAGAGTAAAGAAATTTGACACAAAATATATGGATATGATTAAAGATCATTCTTTATTAATTGATACAACTGGTTTTGAAGTTGGAACAATAAATGGTTTAACAATTTTAACAATTGGAGATTACTCTTTTGGTAAACCTGCAAAAATAACTGTTAACACATATACAGGTAGAAACGGAATTGTAAATATCGAAAGAGAAGTTGAACTTTCTGGTTCTACTCACTCAAAAGGTGTTCTAATTTTATCTGGATATTTAGGTGAAATGTTTGCACAAGACATTCCTTTGTGCTTAACTGCAAGTATTTGTTTTGAACAATTATATAATGGTGTTGATGGTGATAGTGCTTCTAGTACAGAACTTTATGGTTTACTTTCTAGTCTTTCTGGAATACCTATAAATCAAGCCATCGCGGTAACTGGGTCAGTTAACCAAAAAGGTCAAATCCAACCAATTGGTGGTGTTAACGAAAAAATTGAAGGTTATTTCCAAATCTGCAAAATGCGTGGTTTAAATGGTGAACATGGTGTTATGATTCCTGTTCAAAATGTTGATAATTTACAACTTTCTGATGAAATTGTTTCTGCTGTTAAAAATGGCTTGTTCCATATTTATGCAGTTTCAACAATTGAGGAAGGTATTGAGGTTTTGACTGGTGTTCCTGCTGGTAAGAAGGATAAAGATGGCCACTTTCCTGCTGGTACTGTTAATTATCTTGTTTATGAAAAACTTAAAAAATATGCAAAAATTGATGAAAATAAATAATAGCAAAAGGTGACCTTTAATATAAGGTCACCTTTTCTATTATTCATTTTAAACAACACTCATAACATGAAAAATCAAATTTTAAAAAATATTTATCAAACTCAATGTGGTTTTATTTTTTATATGTTCCAATACATACACACTAATATCAAGTTGAGCCATAGAATCTCCATATTCTTCTTTGTCTAAATACCCATTAAGTCCAGATAAATTAGTCTCTATTTTTTCCAACTCATCATGTTCAATATAAATAGCAAGTTTTTTATGTCTTTTATTCCAATCATTCCTAATATTTTTAATTTGTTCTTTCAACTTATCTGCATCTATTTCTTCCTCATTTTTCTTCTCCATCTCTTTTCTAATTTCAGATAAACTTTGTGTTGTAGTTTCAATGGATTTATTTGTATATCTTGTAGTAAATGTATCTCCAACAACAATTACTACAACAATAATTACAGAAATAATTAATTCTTTCGTCATAATATTCATCTCCAATTACTTCTTTATCATTAAATTTTATGAACTCTTTTTTCTTTTTTCTGACAAAAAATTTGACCTTTGCCATCATAAGTAACAACCAATGCTTCTTCTGGTTTCATATCAAATTTTTCAACCTGCTTTTTTAGCCAATTATAATTTTTTCCTATTAGTTGCAAGTTTTGATTCATAATTTTTCCATCAACAACTAAATCGTATGGAATCCCTTCATATTCAGGTACTATATTAAAATCTTCTGGAATTGTATTTCTCTTTTCAGGTTTTTGAATTACTGTAACTTGTCCACTTGTTTCCAAAATTGCATATTCAACATCACCTAAATTCACAATATTATTTCCTCTTAGTCTCTCTTCCAATTCATTAACTGTAAATCTTTCTTTTTTCAAAGCCTTCTCGTCAATTTTTCCTCTATATATTAAAATTGTAGGCTTTCCGCAAATAATTTCTCTTGCTTTTATACTTTTTAAATTTAAAACTGAAATACATAAATGCATAACTAACAGTCCTAAAATAGGAATTAATCCATTAAAAATTGGTACACCTGTATCACTCATCGGAATTGTTGCTAAATCTGCTATCATTATAGAAATGGCTAATTCAAATGGCTGTAACTGCCCTATTTCTCTTTTTCCCATTAGTCTCATTACAATTAATACAAATATGTATAATATTATTGCTCTAAAAAAAGTAATTAACATTTTTTCACCTCAAACACTTTTTTAATTCAAAATATGATTTTTATTTTATTTTTTACAATATTTAACTTTTTTATACTTACATTTTTGAATATTATTTAAAATTTCGCGAATAATAAAATTAGAGCCTTGAAAAAGCAAATTTAATTTGCATAAGTTTTTAAAAATTTAAGGAGGTTTTCTATATGTCAAACTCACAAACAAGAAGTGAAAATGGTACTTCCACAGTATGGCAAATAGTTGGTAGATTAATTGCTGCTGCTGTTGTTCTAGGTATTACTGCATTTTTTACACCTGGTTTTTCAATTAATAATATTTGGACTTTAATTATAGCTGCTGTTGTTTTAACAGTAATAGATTACTTAGTTACAAAATTTACAGGTTTACATGCAAGCCCATTTGGTAAAGGCTTCGTAGGTTTTGCATTGGCCGCTATTACTTTATATGTTACTCAATTCTTTGTAGCTGGTTACTCTATTTCATGGATTGCTGCTATAATTGGTGCTTTAATTTATGGTGTTATTGATTATTTCTTACCAGGAAATCAAACTATGTAGCAATGTTTAAAAGTGACCAATATATTTGGTCACTTTTTATGTATGAATTCATAAGTATCAACATTAAAATAAAACTTATCATAATTTATTTTTCTACAAATAAAATTTTAACAATATTTTCATATCTTTCTCTTAAATCTTCTCTTGTTTTATCACTCAATTTATTAAAATCACGTTCAAGTTTTTTTCTAACAAACTCAGTTCCATCTTCTAATGTCATATTTTTTTCATCTCCACCAAAAGCCAAATGAAATAATGAAGGAATAGCATCAAAATGAGCCATAACATCAGCATCCGCCACGCATTGTTCTTCTATTGTATTTCTTGGCAAATCTTTACTTCCTCTATGTCTTAATACACATTCTTTCACTCTTTGTTTCCTATCCTCTGGATAATTTAATTTTGACAATAATTCTTCTGCAATCTCAACCCCGTATACATTATGTTCTTCCTTTGGACCAAACTCTGATGGCATTGCTATATCATGTAATAATGCACCTAATTCCACAATTTCTACATCAGCATTATATTTATTTGCCAACTGAACAGCATTTTTTACAACATATTTTATATGATCATTCCAATAATCAAAACCGTATTTTAACTTATAATTATTGCATCTTTCTATTAATTCTGCCTTTATGCTTTCAACAATTTGATTCATTTTTTACCTCCTGCACTATCAAAAAATTGACAATTATATTGACATTTAATTTCTTTCCCAATATTTTTCATACAATTCCTTAGCAGTCTTAGGACTATCAACACCTTCTTTATTTTTAACAGGAGCAAAATCATCCTCTCTCTTACCTCTAAGAATTGCAATCTCATCAAACAATTCAAAACAATCAAAAATGAAAGCTTCAAATTTATAAGAATTTGGTTCAGTAGGTACAACTTCTTTACCATTTTCATCGATATAAGAATTTTTCTTAAAAGCACTATGATAAATCAATGGTTCTTTGCTTATTTTTTCAACGGCATCAATTGTAAATAAATTACACATAATATGTGATTCACCGAATCTTAATTCACCATTATTATCCACTTCTTCCGCCATTTTCTCTGGCAATTCTGAGTATTCAATAACTTTTGGATGCCCATTCATCTTGCAAAATACACCAACTCTTTCATGTGGATTAGCTTTAACAACAGATTTTGAAGCAATTTGTACATTTTTACCAATAGCCATTCCAAGCAATGTAACATCAGCCATTTTTAAAAGTGCATTATCAACACCACCAATAAATATCCATTTAACTCCACGTTCTTTCATATCAGAAAGCATACCTGTTTTTCTTAGTGATGCAAAAACTCCACCATTTCCGTCAGATGCTTCTTTTACCTTCATATTTTTTCCGATAAGCATTTTTCCATTTATATCAACTAATGGTAACTCGCCTTGTTCAAATAACATTACACTATTTTTATCATATCCAAAATAATTATTTTTCTCTAAAAATTCTTGTGTTTGGTCATTATTTTCTCTACTTGTCATTATGTACCAAGGAATAATTGTATTATATTTTTTATTTGCCTCTTTTAAATTTTCAGCTAAAATTTCAAATAAGTACTTTCCTTTACCATAAACATCTAATTTAAATGTTCCTTTTGGTCCTGTATGTCCAAGTCTAGTTCCTTGCCCTCCAGCCATTGTAACAACTGCATAATGTCCACTAATTATTTCTTTTTCTCCTAAATTGTCAAATGTATTCTTTTCATTTTTGGTTAATTTTTCTTTATCTAAATATGATATAGATTCAATTTTGTTTTCTTTTAATTCAATTTCTTTTTTGGTATTTTCATATAATTCTGAAATTTGATGAAAATCTATATTTTTTAATTGTTCTAATAATTCTTCTTTTTGTTTTCCTTCTAATTTGTTTAATAATTCTATTATATGTTCTTGATTATATTCTTTTAATAATTGTAGTATTTCCTCGTTTTTATCCATTTGCTTTCTCCTTTTCTTAATTATCAATAATAATTAAGATTTCATTTTTGTAGTATATTCTATTCTATATTAATTTTTTTGTTCATATTCGTGTAATACAAATTACTTTTTGCCATTTTATCACAATGCAGTCATTTTTGCAAACTTTTTTCTAAAACTTGTCATATCCTTTGAAAATTCACAATATACATTAATTAAAGTTATGTGGTACAAACATTTAAATTGAATTAACATTGTAAATTTTAAAGGGAGGTATATAGATGGAAAGTTCAAATTTATATCAGGACATAGCAAAAAGAACTGATGGTGACATTTATGTTGGAGTTGTAGGTCCTGTTCGTACTGGTAAATCTACATTTATTAAAAATTTTATGGATTTACTTGTAATTCCAAATATTGATAATGAATACAAAAAAGAAAGAGCAAAAGATGAATTGCCTCAAAGTGCTGGTGGCAGAACTATAATGACAACTGAACCTAAATTTGTTCCAAATGAGGCTATTGAAATCACATTAGATGATAACTTAAAATTTAAAACTCGTTTAGTTGACTGTGTTGGCTATTTGGTCGATAATGCTATTGGATATTTAGAAGATGATATGCCAAGAATGGTTAAAACACCTTGGTCTGATGAAGAAATTCCATTTGAAACAGCTGCTGAAATAGGTACTAAAAAAGTAATTGAAGAACATTCAACAATCGGTATTTTAGTTACAACTGATGGAACTGTTACAGATATACCAAGAGAAGATTATATAAAAGCAGAAGAGCGTGTAGTTTCTGAATTAAAAGCTTTAAATAAACCATTTATAATTTTATTAAACTCAGAAACACCATCATCAGACTATACACAAGAATTAGCTCAAAAATTAACTGATAAATATAACACAAGTGTAATGCCTATAAACTGTGCAAATTTAACTATAAATGACATAAACACAATGTTTTCTAAAATTTTATATGAATTTCCAGCACAAAAAATTGCAATTAAGTTACCACGTTGGGTTGATGGATTAAGCTTCAATCATCCAATAAAAGTTGAGTTATTTAATGAAATTAAAGATGCATTCTCAAATGCAAATGTTTTAAAAGATATTTCAAGTTGTACACAAAAAATAGGTCAAACTGAAATGGTTTCTAGAAGTACTATTACAAACATTGAACTTGGTTCTGGTAATGTTAAGATTCAAATTGATGTAAAAGAAGATTTATTTTATAAAGTTTTATCAGAAATTACAGGTGTCAATGTTGAAAATGAAGGAGACTTATTTGGAATTATTACAGACTTATCTTCTGCTAAGAAAAAATATGATAAAATTGCATATGCACTAGAAGAAGTAAATGCAAAAGGCTATGGTATTGTTACACCTTCAATTGACGATTTAGTTTTAGCAGAACCAGAAATGGTTAAACAAGGTTCTCGCTTTGGTGTAAAGCTAAAAGCTACAGCTCCAAGCATTCACATGATAAAGACAAATGTAACTACCGAAGTTTCACCAATTGTTGGCTCTGAAAAACAATCTGAAGAACTTGTCAATTATTTACTTTCTGGTTTTGAAAATGACCCTAAAAAAATTTGGGAATCAAATATCTTTGGAAAAAGTTTACACGAACTTGTTAATGAAGGCTTACAAACTAAACTTTCTAAGATGCCAGAAGATGCTCAAATGAAACTTCAAGAAACTTTGGAACGTATTGTTAATGAAGGTTCTGGCGGATTAATTTGCATTATCCTATAAAAAACTGAATTTGGGGACGGAGGAAAAAAACAGGTTTGAATTAAAACTTATATACATTAATGTTTATTTTCAAACCTGTTTTTTTCCTCCGTCCCCAAATTCAGTTTTTTATTTATCTTCTTTCAAATTTTTTCTTCTTAACTGTCCACATGCAGCATCAATATCAGAACCAAGTTCTCTTCTAATAGTAGCCACAATTCCATGATCATTTAGATAATCTCTAAATTTCATAATATTCTCATTAGAAGACTTAGAATATGCACCATTTTCAATCTTATTAATAGGAATCAAATTAACATGACACAACATCCCATGCAATAATTTAACCAACTCCTTTGCGTCTTCAAGATTATCATTATTATCCTTAGCCAAGGCATACTCAAAAGAAATCCTTCTATTAGTTTTAGCAATATAATCCTTGCATGCCTGCATCAATTCTTCAATTGGAAAAGCATTATTTACAGGCATCATACTACTTCTTTTTTCATTATTCGTAGCATGCAAAGAAATAGATAAAGTACATTGAATATTCTCATCAGCTAATCTATATATTCCAGGAACTAGTCCACTTGTAGAAACACTTATATGTCTTGCCCCAATATTTAATCCTTTTGGATTATTTATAATTCTAATTGCATTTACAACATTAGTATAATTGTTTAAAGGTTCACCAATTCCCATAAAAACGACGTTTGAAATTCTAACACCTGTATCTTGTTCAACAGCCAAAATCTGTTCAACAATTTCACCTGATGTCAAACTTCTTATAAAATTAATTCCTGTTGATGCACAAAATTTACACCCCATTTTACATCCAATTTGTGAAGATACACAAATACTGTATCCATGATGATAGCTCATTAATACTGTTTCTATTGCATTACCATCTAAAACATCAAATAAATACTTTATTGTTCCATCTTTTGACTCTTGTTTTCTTAAAATTTTATAATTACAAATTGTATAGTTTTCTTTTAATTTTTCTCTTAATACCAATGACAAATTTGTCATTTCATCGAATTCTTTTACTTTTTCTTGATATAACCATTTAAAAATTTGCTCTGCTCTAAATGGCTTTTCTCCTATTTCTATTAATTCTTTTTTTAAATCATCTAAATCAAAGTCTTTAATATTTTTCATTTTATATCCCTTCTTTTATACAAATTCCTCCCAAACCAAATTAGCCAAATCTAGTCCTTTTCTAGTTAATCTAATATCATCTAGGTCCACTTCTAATAAGTCTTCTTCAACTAGTTTTTGTAATTCATTTCTAAACAAATAGATTGGATTTTCTCCAAATTTTTCTTCAAATTTAGAAATACTAATACCATCAATTTTTCTCAAACCTAGCATCATAAATTCTTTTTCCATATCAATTTTATTTTGCGTTTCTTCAATGTTTTTTATAGTTTTAAATCCGTTTTTGTTGTCAAAATCAACTTCAAAGTCATTTTTCATGTAGTTCTCAACATTTTTCTCATTATCTACATTCAAATATTCTTCTAAATTAGCCATATTCGCATATCTAATTCCATTCACATATGAATGTGCGGCAACTCCAAAACCAACATATTGTTTTTGTTCCCAACAATTCATATTATGTTTTGATTCATATCCTGGTTTTGCAAAATTTGATATTTCATAATGTTTATATCCATTTAGTTCTAAGAAATTTTTCATATAATGATATTGTCTCCTTTCTTCTTCATCATTTGGTAATTTCATTTCACCACAATTTATTTTTTGTTCTATTTTAGTTCCTTCTTCTACTATTAGAGAATAAACTGATATATGTTTTGGTGATGGTTCTAAATTAACAACATTTTCTAAGCTATCTTTCAAAATTTCAATATTCTGTTCAGGAAGTCCTATCATTAAATCAACATTAATATTTTCAAATCCAACTTCATTTGCCCATTTATATGTGTCTAAAAATTGATTATAATTATGAATTCTTCCTATTTCTTTTAAAATACTATCATTTGTGCTTTGAAGTCCTATACTTAGTCTATTTATTCCACAATTTCTATACATTTGTAGATTATTTTTTGTTGTAGTTCCTGGATTCACTTCAATTGTGATTTCAATTTTTTCATTTACTATTACTATGATTTCATATATTTTATCTAAAATTCTTTTTATAAGTTCTGGTTTTATTGCTGATGGTGTTCCTCCACCAATATAAATTGTACTTATAAAATTATTTTTCAACAATTGTCTATTTTCTTCAATTTCTTCTAATAATTTTTCAACATATTTTTCTTGCATTTCAAAACAATTTGAGTATGATATAAAATCACAATAGTCACATTTTTTTATGCAAAATGGTATATGTATATATATTCCAAGTTCCATTTTTAACTTCCTTTATAATTTATTTATATATCTTCTGCAATTTTTATAATTCTTTTTAATCTATAATTTACTCCTGATTTTCCAAGTGGTTCTTTTAGTCTCTGCCCTAATTCAATCAAAGACATATCTGGATATTCTAATCTAAGCAAAGCAATTTCTTTCAAATTATCATCTAAATTATTAAATTTATTTGATTGTTGCAACTTTCTAATAGCATCAATTTGTTCAACAGATGCATTTAAAGTTTTATTCAAATTAGCAGTTTGACAATTTACAATTCTATTTACTTTACCACTCATTTCTTTTTGAACACGTATATCTTCAAATTTTAAAACAGTACTATTTGCACCAAATAACGCAATAATTGATGATATTTCTTCTCCATCTTTTAAATAAATTGATTTCTTATTCTCTAATTTTTTGCAATTTATATTACATTTTCTTAATATTTCATATAAAAATTCCATATTATCTTTTGTTGATAAATTTATTTCCAAATGATATGTTCTATTAGGATTATTTATTGAGCCCGCTCCTAAAAAAGCACCTCTTACAACCGCTTTTCTATAATTTTCATTTTCAAAATTTGCACTTTGAGTACCTAAATTATAATCTTTTATATTCAATTGATTATCTATAACTTCAACATCATCTATAAGATTTTTTATTTTAAAAGTAATAATAAATGACTTTCCATCAAATTCAATATCATTATCAATATTCAAATTTCTTAATAATTTAGAAAAACGATTTATATTATATTCACTTCCAGTTGCATATCTAACACTATTTTTTACAACTGTTGCATTTTTAGAAATTAAATATCCTATCAACTCATATTTCACTTCATCTTTTTTATTTAAATTACTTATTTTACTAAGTTCTTCTTTTAAATCTGATGAAAAAGACATCTTATTACCCCCTCATTCTTGTAATTATAATTCTATCATTATCAAACAAATCTTTTTTTGAATAAGTCCCCTCAAATTTTTCTGCATTTTCAATGAGTTCAATAACATCAAATTTTTGGTCAAATCCAATTTCCAAACATAAATAACCATTGCATTTCAAATATTGATATGATTCATTTATGATTTTCTTATAAAAGTCTAATCCATCTTCTCCTCCATCTAATGCTATATAAGGTTCATTTTTCACTTGAATATCTAATTCTTTTATAACATTAGTTTTTATATACGGTGGATTAGATACAATTATATCAAACTTCTCTTCATTTAGGTTTGTAAACATATCTGAACTTATAAATGTTATTTGATTTTCTACATTATTGCTAACCGCATTCTTTTTAGCAATTTTCAAAGCATCATTACTTATATCAATTGCGGTAATTTCAGTCTGTGGCAAATATTTTGCAAGAGATACTGCAATTGCACCACTTCCTGTACATAAATCCAATATTTTTTTTGCATTGATTCTTTTAGCAATTTTTATAACCTCTTCAACTAAAATTTCAGTATCTTGCCTTGGTATCAAAACATTTTTATCAACAAAAAAATTTAATTTCATAAATTCTTTTTGATGTGTTATATGTTCTATCGGAATACCTTTTTTTAATATCTTTATTCCTTCAAAATATTGTTTTTCTTTATTTTTTTCTAGATTTTCCATATCATTTACAATTACATACTGTCTTGTTTCATTTAATACATATTGCATTAATAGTCTTGATTTTAATTTTGGTTCTTCTATATTATCATTTTTTAATTCTATCATTCCTCTTTTTATTGCATCTGATATTGTCATATAATCACCTTCTTACATATAATATTTTACCATCATATTGATACTTTTGCAAATTTCTATAAAGTTTTTATATTATTTAAAATTCGAAAGATTTTCATATAATATAAAAAATGAGAATATCTAACAATTTTAACTGCATAGATTTCTCATTTTATATATTATCTTGCTGAATCCCCCGGATCAACTGGTCCTGTTGGAGCTGTTGGAGCTACCGAAGTTTTTTGAGCTGTTTTAGATGTTTGAACTTTGTCTTCTTCTTCCTTAGTAATTTCTTCTGAAACTTTTTTTACAACATCTGAAATAACTCTTTTTGGTCCTTTTGTAATAACATCTCTATCTATTTGATAAGTTTTTACTCCTTCACTTTTTTTTGCATAACTATTATATTCTTGTATATCAACAGCATTATATTCCAATATTTCTTTTACTATATGATCATATACTCTTTCTGAAATATAAGCCCCTCTATCTGTTACAATATTTTTAGCAGAATACAAAACATCTGGATTTGTATAATCTCTCATATTACTTCTTGATAAAAATTTATATAAATCTTGAATAGATTTTGAATCTTTATAATAATTTTCTTTTACAGGCTTATTTAATTTTTCATCATTCAAAGTTGCTTCTTTTAAATCTAAATATTGTAATATTTCTTTATCATTTGGATCATATGCTTTACACAATTCTTTTACATCTTCAAGATTTAAATTTTTGGCTTTATACATAAAAGCTGCATTCCAATCTCTTCTAACTTTTACAAGTTCAAATAAATTTAGATATTCATTTATTCTATCTAATAATTGTAAATATTTACCTATTTTTTCTTGATTTGTATTTTCTAAACTTTGTTCTCTTTGAATTGCATTATAACATCTATCTCTTTGTGCTTCTAATACAACTTTAACATTTATAGCAAATCCTTTTTCATTTAATTGAATATACTCATTTGTTAATTTTGCCAAATCACTGTTATTATCACTTTTTTCTAGTTTTTCTATTAAAAAGCTTCCAACTAATTCTCTTTTTATTTCTGGTTTTTTGTCAGCTTCTGTTATAAAATGTGTTATTTTTTCACCTTTTATAAAGCTTTCTTTTCTAACTTTGCTTGTTCTGTCTAACTGATTTAATATTTTTTCTCTTCTTTCAAGCCACTTTCTTTCTTGCGTTTTTTCTTTTAAATATTTTGATAGTTCTTCACCTTGTTCTTTTTTCATTTTTTCAATATCTTCTTCTGCAAAAAACATTTTCAATTTTCCTTCTCCATTATCTGCTACTGTCCTTTGAAATGTTTTTTCTTTGCTATCTTTATATGATATTAAATTTTTTCCTTCTACTGTGAATTCAAATGGTACACTTTCTTTTGCAAAATATTGATATAATTTGTCTACACTTTCAAATCCTTCTTTTCTTTCAAAGTTTTCACGAAATTGTTTTTCAAGAAATTGAATAATTACTCTAGACTTTTCTGTACGCCCTGCAAATTGATTTGATGTTGCCATTACTACATTTTCTTCTTTACCATTTAATTCATACTTTAATATTAATGCAACTATCCTTTTGGCTTTTTCTGTTTTTTTATTATCATCTAATTCTAATTCCCTTAAAATTAAAGTTGGTTTTTCGTGATTATTACTATCGAATATTTTTGTAGAATATAAAATACTATCAGTTTCTTTTGCTTTTTTATCTAATTTTTCATCTGTTTTTATTTTATTCATTTTTAACCCTCTCTTTACAAATACCTTTCTTATTATATATCATACTTAAATATTTTTTACAATGGTTTTTGAAAATAAAATCTAGTACTTGCACTTTTAAACCCTAAAGCACATATAATTTTATATATAAGATTTGGAGGTACATTTATGTTAGAAGCACTATGTAGTATCGGCATTTTCGGTTTTTTACAATTTTTAAAATCTGCTGTATTTGTAGTTGGTTATATATCTGGAAGCACATTATTTCCAGAACCACTAACAAGTGAAGAAGAAAAAATATATTTAGAACAAATGAAAAATGGCGACGAAGAAGCTCGAAACATCCTCATTGAAAGGAATTTAAGATTAGTTGCACATGTCGTAAAAAAATATTCAAATACAAAAGTAGATCAAGATGATTTAATTTCAATAGGTACAATTGGTTTAATTAAAGGAATAAATAGTTTTAATGTTGACAAAGGCTCTAAACTTAGTACATATGTTTCAAGATGTATTGATAATGAAATTTTAATGCATTTAAGAGCCACAAAAAAGTTAAATGCAGAAGTCTATCTAAATGAACCTATTGGAAAGGATAAAGATGATAATGTAGTTACTTTGCAAGAAGTTTTAGAAAATGATGATAAAAATATTGAAGATGAAGTTGATTTAAAAATGAAAGTCAAAAAACTTTATAAAAAAATAGGTGAAGTTCTTAAAGATCGTGAAAAAACTATTATAGAATTACGTTTTGGTCTTGATGGTCATAAACCAAAAACACAACATGAGATTGCTGAAATGATGGGAATTTCTCGTTCTTATGTTTCTAGAATCGAAACTAAGGCTATTGGAAAATTAAATAAAGAGTTTAAAGAATAGTATCTATAATATGCACAATAATTAAAAAATATTTTAACATAAAAAAAATTTTTTATCAAATTATAAAAATCAAAATAAAGTGAGAATAAATTATTAAAAATGAGATAAAATAATATAAATAATATATAATCAATTTTATATAAAACTTTTATATTTGAAACATTAATTTTTATATGTTAAACTATAAATAATCTAATTACTAAGTTATTAATTTACCCTGCATAGTGCGTGTAGACAGAATTTTTAGAACCTACAAGTTTGTAAGAGGAGCCCATTCTCAAAATATGGCGTGCATGCTTGCATTTATGTAAGAAGCCCATGAGTATTTTGGTAGGCATCCCACCTGTTTTTAGGAGCAGGTCCTTAAAAATTCAAGACATCTTACGGCTAAGGCGGGGAATTTTTATTTTTTATCATAATTGTAATATTTGATATACGTAAAAATTTTACAATTATTTTGTTTTATACATAAATTATTTCTAGTTAAAAAAAATTCATTGCATACATTTTGCATACATTCTCAAAAAATCGCAATAAAAAAAAGCCCTAAAATGGGCTAATTTATTGGTAGCGAAGGTGGGATTCGAACCTACGACCTGCCGGGTATGAACCGGATGCTCTAGCCAACTGAGCTACTTCGCCATCTGCATTGCGATATTTATTATACATTGAGTTTTTCATTTTGTCAAGAAAAAAATGCAAGAATTTTTAATTTCTTGCATTTTATTCACTACGTTCTTCTTCACCTATCATTTTTTCTTCATTTCCTAAATTAATTGATTTACTATTAGTCTCAATTTTTTCTGGTGATAATTCTGTTTTAATAATTTTTTTCTTACCTACTTTATCATCATGTTTTTGTACATCTTTTTCTAATTTTGATATATAATCTGTTCCACCATCTTCTCTTTCTTCTTTATATATCAATTGTAATCTCTCATTTATATAATCTTCACCTATATCTAATTTTCTTCCAAAAAATATTTCTTTAATAGTTTCTATCATTTCTCTTATTCCACTTTTTTGGCTAACATTTATTTCACTATCCATATTATTTTTTTAAAACTAATGTTTTAAATATTCACCTCTTTTTCTATATAAAATAAAAACTATTTACAGTATAACATATTTTAACATAGAAATCAACAGTTTTAGTAAAATTTTATGTTTACTGTTTTTAAAAATTTATAATTACATTTTTATATATTATAATTCAGCACTTTTAATAATATCCTTGATTTTCTCAACAACCTCATCTATTGTTAAATTAGAAGAATCAACAACAATAGCATCATCAGCCCTTTTCAAAGCTCCAAATTTTTTATGCATATCATTATAATCTCTCATTTTAACATTTTCTAATACTTCCTCGTAAGTAGTATCAATACCATTTTGTTTATTTTCTTCAAACCTTCTCTTAGCTCTAACTTCTTCACTAGCATCTAAATAAATTTTAACATCAGCATTTGGAAAAACAACTGTGCAAATATCTCTTCCCTCTACAATAACGTTTTTCCCAATTGCAAGACTTCTCTGTACTTCGACCATTTTTTCTCTTACAGGAATTATAGAAGAAATTTGTGAAACAATTGAAGTAACCTCTTTTGTTCTAATATCTCTACTAACATCTTCACCATTCAATAAAACAATGTCTTTATCCCCTGTATTGTCAATTTTAATATCTATGTCATTTGCTATTTTTATTATTTTTTCTTCATCTTTTAAATCTACATTTTCTTTTAATGTTTGCAATGCAACACATCTATATGTTGCTCCTGTATCTAAATTTAAGAAACCTAATTCTTTTTCAATTCTTTTTGTTACAGTTCCCTTTCCGCTTCCTGCTGGTCCATCAACTGCTACTATCATTTTATACAACCTCCATTATTTTTATTTATTATATCAAAACATATATTTTTGTCAATTATTTTTATATTTATTTTGAAATTATATTTATGTCATAATTCATTGAATTTTAAAGTTTATTGCATGAGTTAATATATCAATATTTTTAGTCAAAAACATATCTGTGGTCTACCATTAGGTCTTTGACTTTAAATATTGATATATTAACTCATGTAATACTCTTTCATATTTAATAAACCGTAATTCAAAATATTTTTTTATACATACACACCTAAAATCTAAAAACTGTTTTTTTCCTCCGTCCCTAAAAACAGTAGCAAAAAATAAAAAAATTAATACAATACTAAGAGGTGATTAAATTGGCATATTCAGAAAGAGAACTATTAGCAAGAATGATACAATGTGAAGCCGGTGGTGAAGGAGATAATGGAATGAAAGCAGTAGCATCAGTAATAATGAATAGAGTAAATGTGCCAGTTGGTGAATATTCAAGAGTATCCCAAAATGGAAACATACGAAATATATTATTTCAAGAAGGTCAATTTGACTGTGCACGAGAAACAATAAGAAATCAATATAATCCTCAAAACATATATAATATGAACCCAACAGAAGAACATTTTTACATTGCTGATTGGGCACTTTCTGGAAATCGTCTTCAAGAAGCAGGAGAGTGTTTATGGTATTTGAATCCATTTAAGCCAACATGTGATACTACATTCCCCAAAAATGGCTCTGGAACTTTCCATACAAGAATAACTAACCATTGTTTTTACAGACCCACCACTTCTTATTCTAATACTTAAACTTGATTAGTAAAAAATTTTTAATATGAAAGGATAAAATTTTATGAATGAAAATTTAAATGAAAAAAGAAATGTTGTTACAAACAACCAATCCCCTGAAATCTTAACTAATAACATATATACTCCTGCATTTCTAAGAGAACAACTTGGGAAATTAGTAAGAGTTGAATTTTTAATTGGTACAAATAACTTAACAGACAGAACAGGTATATTAGAAGATGTTGGAGTAAGTTATATTTTATTAAGGTCAATTGAAAGTGGAAATTTACTTTACTGTGATATTTATTCTATTAAGTTTGTATCTATCGCAGAATATCCATACAGACCTGGCATGTACAATTATTAAAAACTGCTTGAATTTTGATGTATAATGATGTATAATTCTACCATAATAAAAATGGAGGTACAAAATGGAAAAACTAGTTATAAAAGAATTATACAAAAACACAGAAAACTATATTAATAAAGAAATAACATTAGAAGGATGGGTTAGAACAGTAAGAGATTCAAAAACATTTGGATTTATTGAAATTAATGATGGAACATTTTTCAAAAATGTTCAAATCGTTTTCACTGATAAATTATCAAACTTCAACGAAATCTGCAAACTTACAATAAGTTCTTCAATAAAAGTTACAGGAACACTTGTAAAAACAGAAAATGCAAAACAACCTTTTGAAATCCAAGCTACAAGCATTGAAATAGAAAGCTTATCAGATAGCACATATCCACTTCAAAAGAAAAAACATTCATTTGAATATTTAAGAACAATTGCACATCTTCGTCCAAGAGCAAATACTTTTAATGCAGTATTTAGAGTTAGAAGTAGCTTAGCTTATGCAATACATAAATTCTTCCAAGAAAGAGGATTTGTGTATGTTAATACACCTTTATTAACGGGAAGTGATGCAGAAGGTGCAGGAGAAATGTTCAATGTTAACTCTTTTGATTTAACAAATATACCAAAAACAGATGATGGAAAAATTGATTTCTCAAAAGATTTCTTTGGAAAACCTGCTCATTTAACAGTTAGTGGTCAATTAAATGGTGAAACTTTTGCAGAAGCTTTCAGAAATATTTACACATTTGGTCCTACTTTCAGAGCCGAAAACTCAAATACAGTAAAACATGCTGCTGAATTTTGGATGGTTGAACCTGAAATATGTTTTGCAGATTTAAATGATTATATGGATTTAGCAGAAGAAATGATTAAATACATTTTCCAATATGTTTTAGATAATTGCCCAGAAGAAATGGAATTCTTCAATAATTTCATCGATAAAGGTTTATTAGAAAGATTAAATCATGTCATCAATTCTGATTTTATTAGAATCTCTTATACTGATGCAGTAGCAGAACTTGAAAAACATAATGATGAATTTGAGTATAAAGTTAGCTGGGGTATTGATTTACAAACAGAACATGAAAGATATTTGTGTGAGCAAATATTTAAAAAACCTGTTTTTGTTACAGATTATCCAATGGATATAAAAGCTTTCTATATGAAACAAAATCCTGATGGAAAAACTGTTGCAGCTGCCGACCTTTTAGTTCCTGGTATTGGTGAAATTATTGGTGGTAGCCAAAGAGAAGAAAATTATGATAAATTATTAAATAGAATGAAAGAATTGAATATGCCTGTCGAAAATTATGAATGGTATTTGGATTTAAGAAAATATGGTAGTTGTGTTCATTCTGGTTTTGGTCTAGGTTTTGAGAGAGCTATTATGTATTTAACTGGTATGCAAAATATTCGCGATGTTATTCCTTTCCCTAGAACACCAAAAAATTGTGAATTTTAAAATTTGGGATTGAAGTCTATATCTTCAATCCCTATTTTTTATACTACAAAAAAAGGATTAAAGACATATCTCTAATCCTAATTTTTTATTAAAATTTTTTAATTAATTCATTTATTGAAAACACTTCTTTTTCCCCTGTTTTTGAAGTCTCTAATTCATATTTTCCATCTTCAAACTTCTTACCCATAACAATCATATAAGGAGTACCCAAAGCATAAACATCATTAATTCTATTACCCATATTTAGATTTTCTCTATCATCAATAATAGCATTAACACCACTATCTTGAAGCTTATTATATAATTCAAACGCTTTTTCCTTATTTTCATCACTATATATAATTTGAACTTTATAAGGAGCAATATTCTCTGGTATTGCAAACCCTTTAACCCTATCATTTTTAACAATAATATTGTTTTCAATTGTTGTTGCAATTATTCTTCCAAGACCAATTCCATAACATCCCATATAGTATGGCTTGCTTTGACCATTTTCATCTTGATATGTTAATCCCATTGCCTCTGAATATTTTGTTCCTAATTCAAAATTATTTCCCAATTCAACAGAATTATATTCCTTCATGTCTTCTAGTTTTAAACCTTGTAATCTATCAATAAACGTTTCTTTATCCTCAAAATCTAAAACTTCTTTATTTATACCAACATTTTTTTCTTCGTTATATAAAATAATATCTTCACCCAATTTTGTGATAGCTTGAAATTCTTCTGAAACTCTTCCTCCCATTGTTCCACCATCACTTACAACTGGAATAATATTAATACCAATTCTTTTGAAAATGTTCATATACACATCATGCATTTTTTCAAAGTTTTTATGCATATCCTCTTGTGTTTTATCAAATGAATATGCATCCATCATTACAAATGTACGAGGTCTAAATAAATATCCTCTTGCCCTAATTTCTTTTCTGAATTTTTCTCCAATTTGATAATATGTTGCTGGTAAGTTTTTATATGATAATAGTCTATTTGAACCAAATATTGTAGCACATTCTTCTGCTGTTGGTGCTAAACCATAATCTCCTAAGTTATTGCTCATATTAAACATTATATCAGATTCTTTTGTATATACATCCCATCTTCCTGATTGCTCCCATATTTTTCTTGGTTGTAACTTTGGAAATTCAGCTTGTATACAATCTGCTTTGTCTAATTCATCAATAATTATATTTTCTACTATTCTTTCCATTTTTGTCCATATGTTTCCATATCCAAAAATTCCGCTTTCAAATTGATATAATTCTCCTAGCTTCATTAATATATCTTGTCCAGAATAATTTTTATCTACATCATTGAAGTTTATTTTCTTTGGGTTTAATTTACTTAATTTCATTTTCTTCTATTCCTTCTTTCTCTACACTTTCAACTAAATCATCTATTACAATTTGTTGATTTTCATCTAGTTTATATCTTGGAAGCTCTGGTAAATCATTTAATGATGTATAACCAAACATTTTTAAAAATTCATTTGAAGTTACATATGTCATTGGTTTACCTGGTAAATCTGATTTTCCAGCTTCTTGTATCAATCCATATTCTAACAATTTATAAATACATGCATCTGCACTAACTCCTCTTATAGACTCTATTTCAGCCCTTGTTATTTTAGGATTATATGCAATTATTGCTAGTGTTTCTAATGATGCATTTGATAAATTTGGTTTTGATCTTTTGTCTAGTATTGGATATATGTATTCATATATTTCTTTTTTTGTACATAATTGATAGCTATCTTCTACCTTTATAATTTCTATTCCTCTTTTTTCTGCCTTATATTCTTCTTGCATTGAAATTATTATGTTTTCTAAGTCCTCTTTGGGCATTTCTAGTGAAATCATTAGTTCTTTAATGCTTACTTGTCTTCCTGCCGCAAAAAGTATTGCTTCAATTATGGACTTTATTTTTTCTATTTCCATAATTATATCATTCCTATCTTTTTAATTCACTTCTTTATTATCACATTATTTTGGCTTTATGTCAATATTTGGAATTTATTTTTTTGCTTTTTTGTTGCTAATTTGGGTATTTTATGATAATATTATTTCAAATTAAATCGGAGGTATTTCATATGAGTGAAGAAAAAAAGAAAATTGAAATTGTAAATGGTGATGGCTCTAATTTAGATATCTCAAATGTATATGATCATTTAAATCCTGCAAAACCTAAATCTAGTGATGATAAACCTAAAAATATTGTGATTCCAGAAGAACATAAGAACACTGATAAAAAATAATTTTTGATATTTTATATATCTAAACCAAAATTTCTAAATTAATTTTGGTTTTATTTTTTGCATTTTTTCAGTATTCATGTTATAATTATAATACCCAATTACAAATTACCTAATAAACACCAAGGAGGTATATAGCATGAACAACATTAATTCAAACCCTAATTTACCAAAAGTAATCAAACTCCTAGATAAATTTAATGATTTATGCAATCAGGGTTTAAAAACAGGGATTTATAACTCTGACGAAATCACAAATACAGTTCGGACACTTCACAATATGAAGATAACTGATCAGTTTCATTTATCCGAGCTTACCGAAGAACAACAAGAAACTTTAAGTCATGCACTAACAGTGTATGGTAAAAAATAACACTAAGAATTGGGTAATTTGGGTATTAAGGGAAAGGAGCATATCTCCTTTCCCGCTTTTTTATTATTATGATCAAATTTTATACTATATAAAAAAATTTTCTGTAAATCACTTGCCAAAAGTGGAAATATATGATAAAATAAGCAATGTTATAATGAAAAAAAGACTAAAAGGAGGTGCAAAACACATGCCAAATATCAAATCAGCAAAAAAAAGAGTTAAAGTAATTGAAAAGAAAACTTTAAGAAATAATATGATAAAATCTGCATATAAAACAGCTATTAAAAAATTCGAACAAGCTATTGAAGCTGGAAATATTGAAGAAGCTAAAACATTATTCTCAGAAGCTACAAAAAAAATCGATCAAGCTTGTACAAAAGGTGTTATTGTTAAAAATACAGCAGCTAGAAAAAAATCTAGTTTATCAAAAAAATTAAACGCAGCTATGGCTTAGGCAAAAAATGAAAATTATGCATAGTTTTTGTTTTAAAAAAGAATTTCTATATAATGTAGAAATTCTTTTTTATAACTATAAGATATATTATATTTTTTTACTTGAATCATATAAACTATCTGCACATATATCTATATCTTCTCCCCAAGAAATAGTACCATATTTAATATCAACTTTATTAAAAAAATTAATATCTCTTAATTTTTTAAATATTCCTCTATTCAAATATGGCTTCATATCTTTTATTCTTTTTTCATTGTTATCAAATGTTAATAATAGTTTATAATCTTCTAATGGTTCTACTTTTATAATCTCTTTCATAAAAAAATCTCCTTTTTCTAATTTAGAGGATTTATATTATATAATATTTCACTATTTTTTGCTAATTGCCAATTTGCATTTAATTCCTCCTTTCTATTATAGCATTTTTTTTTATTTTTTCACCCCTTTTTTAATAATTTTTATTTTGAAAAATTTTTAATGTTTTCAACTTTAAAATACTAATAGCACAAATTTCCATTGATGTTTATCTTCTCAAATGCTATCATTTATATAGGTGATGCATATGTTAAAAAAAATATTTGATAGCTTTAAAAATCTTGATAAAATAACAAAATTAATTATGAGTCAAGGTCTAAAATTTTGCTTTTTTATTTGCATAATTTCTTTTATTATACTTATTACATACAACTTTTCATTTACAATTCCAGTTCTCTTTACTATTGGTTTCATACTATTTAAATTAAGCTTAATTTGGGGAATTGAATTTATTATTTGTGGCTTTGTTGTTGACGGCATAAAAAAACAAATTATATAGAAATAAGGATTGAAGAAACTCCTCAATCCCTATTTTTATTTATTCAATTCTGCCAAAAACATCTCATTCAACATTTTTGGATTAGCCTTACCCTTTGTTTCTTTCATAGCTTGACCAACCAAAAATCCTAATGCTCTATCTTTTCCAGCTTTATAATCCGCAATTGATTGTGGATTTGCTTCTAGAATTCTAGAAACAACCTCTTTAATTGCACCTTCATCAGAAATTTGAATCCATCCTTTTTCTTTTATTATATCTTCTGGGTCTCTTGGATTTTCAAATAATTCTGTTAATACTTTTTTACCAATACTTGAACTAATTGTACCTTTATCAATTAGAATAACTAATTTTCCTAATTGATTTCCGTCAAATGGTATAGCAATTGGTTCTGTTTCAGTTTCATTTAGAATTCTTGATATATCTGATATAATCCAGTTATTTACTGCTTTTGGATTATTACATACTTTTATTGCACTTTCAAATAAATCTGATAAATATTTTGATGCAGTAATAATATTTGCATCTTTTTCAGATAATTCATATTCTTTCAAATATCTTTCCTTTCTTGATTCTGGTAATTCTGGTAAAGTTTTTTTGATATTTTCTATATACTCTTCTGAAAGTTTTATTGCAACTAAGTCTGGGTCTGGGAAATATCTATAATCTTGTGCATCTTCTTTATCTCTCATTGAAAATGTTTTTCCAGATACATCATCCCATCTTAATGTTTCTTGTTCTACTTTTCCACCGTCTTCTAATACATCGATTTGTCTATCTATTTCATATTCAATAGCTCTTGTAATACTTCTAAATGAGTTCATATTTTTCATTTCTGTACGTGTTCCAAAAGGTGTTCCAGGTTTATGAACAGATACGTTAACATCTGCTCTTAATGATCCCTCTTGCATTTTACAGTCTGAGACTTCAATATATTCTAGTATTGATTTTAATTTTTTTAAATATTCCTCAACCTCTTCTGCACTTCTTAAATCTGGCTCAGAAACCATTTCTATCAAAGGAACTCCTGCTCTATTTAAATCTACTAAACTTCCTCCACCAAAGTCATCGTGATTTAGTTTTCCAGCATCTTCTTCTATATGAATTCTTAGTAATCTGATTTTCTTTTTACCTTCTGATGTTTCAATTTCAATATATCCGTGTTCACATAGTGGTTTATCAAATTGAGATATTTGATAAGATTTTGGTAAGTCTGGATAATAGTAATTTTTTCTATCATTTTTACTGTCTCTTGATATTTCACAGTTTGTAGCTAACCCTGCTTTTACTGCATATTCAACAACTTTTTCGTTTAATACTGGTAGTGTTCCAGGCATTGCCATACAAATTGGACATACATGTGTGTTAGGTGCTGCACCAAATTCTGTTGGACATGAACAGAATATTTTTGTTTTTGTTGAAAGCTCTGCGTGAACTTCTAGTCCTATTACAACTTCATAATCACTTCTTGACATTATTCAGCACCTCCTTTAAATTCTGGTTTATGATTTTCTCTAAATTTAATTTTTTGTTCTAATGTATATGCTGCATTTAAAATTGTTTCTTCTTGGAATCTATTTCCTATTAATTGCATACCAATTGGCATTCCTTCTTTGTCAACTCCTACTGGTATTGATATTCCTGGAAGTCCTGCAATATTTACAGATACTGTACAAATATCTGCTAAATACATTTCTAATGGATTATTTGACCTTGAACCAATATCAAATGCTACTGTTGGAGATGTTGGTGTTAATATAACATCATATTTTTCAAATCCTTTATTAAATTCATTCATAACTAATGTTCTAACTTGTTGTGCTTTTTTGTAATATGCATCATAATATCCTGATGATAATACATATGTTCCAAGGATTATTCTTCTTTTTACTTCTTCTCCAAAGCCTTCACTTCTTGATTTTTTATATAATTCTTTTAAGTTACTATATTCTGGTGTTCTATATCCATAACGTATTCCATCAAATCTTCCTAAGTTTGAGCTTGCTTCTGCACATGCAATTATATAATATGTTGCTAATGAGTATTTAGCAATATCAAGTGAAAATTCTTCAACTTCTGCTCCAAGTTCTTTGTATTTTTCTATTGCTTTTTGTAATGTTTCTTTTACTTCTTCATTTATACCTTCACCAAAGAATTCTTTTGGAACTCCTATTTTTAGACCTTTTACATCATTTTTTAATGCTTTTGTATAATCTTTTTTAGGCATTTCTGCTGATGTTGTATCTTTTTCATCATGTCCTGCTATTAGATTTAAAAGCATTGCACTGTCTCTTACATCTTTTGTAATCGGACCGATTTGATCAAGTGATGATGCAAATGCTACTAGCCCATATCTTGAAACTAGTCCATATGTTGGTTTTAAACCTACAACTCCACAAAAACTTGCTGGTTGTCTTATTGAACCTCCTGTATCTGAACCAAGTGCCCATGGAACTAAGTTTGCTGCAACTGCTGCTGCAGAACCTCCAGAAGAACCTCCTGGTACTTTATTTAAATTCCAAGGATTTCTTGTTTTCTTAAAATATGAATATTCTGTTGAACCTCCCATAGCAAATTCGTCCATGTTTAGTTTTCCTAAATCTATCATATTTTCTGCATTTAATTTTTCAACAACTGTTGCATCATATGGTGAAACAAAGTTTTCTAACATTTTAGAACTACATGTTGTTTTTACACCTTTTGTACACATATTGTCTTTTATTCCTATTGGAATTCCTGCAAAATCTCCACCGACTTCTCCATTATCTATTTTTTCTTGTACATCTTTTGCTTGTTCTAATGCTTCATCTGTTAGTGTTGTAACAAATGCTTGTACATCTTTTTCTTTTTCATTTATTCTGTCTACATATGCTTTTGTTATTTCAGTTACTGTAAGTTCTTTGTTTTTTATTTTTTCTTGCAATTCATGTACTGTTAATTCTGTAATATCCATCACATTCTCTCCCTTCACTCTTGTTATTTAGAATGTCCTTTTAGGGACGTTTCTGTTTGGGGCATTTGCCCCTAAAAACATATTTCTTTTTCAAACTCTTTCCAAGAATAGACTCTTTTCCAGTTTTTTTCTTTTAAGTTTTTGTTTATTCTAGAATCCATCATATATGTTTTTATACCAAGTCCCGCAATTTGTTCACAAGTTTTATAACTATCATCTATGAATACATCTATTTTACATTCTTCTGATATTTTCCTTTTATCTGTATGCCCAATAAAAAGTTTTGCATAATTTATCTTATTTCTTTTTAACCATTCTTCTGTTATTTTTGCAATAATTCCACTTTCTATATCCCATCTAGCTGTAATAATTATTATATTATTTTTTACAGATAAATTATTTATTATTTCAACTGCATCTTCTTTTGGTTTAACATTTTCCATTATTTTTTCATAATATAAATCCCAAAACTTTTCATCTTCTTCATCTGTCCAATTATATAAATGTTTTGGCCACATTGGGTCAAATATTTCTATATTTTGAAGTTCAAATTTTCTTTTTAATACATTTTCTGTATATTCTTTTGCATAAAGATCAATTTCTTCACTAGTTTTTGTTATTGTATCGTCTATATCTATTCCTATATTCATATATTCTCCTTAAAATTCAGTTCAATAATGTCCTTTTTCCCCTGATGTCTCTAAAAAACAAATTTAGTTTATAACTTTTGGTATCTTAAACATATGTTGTTCCTCTGATGGTGCATTTTGTAATAATGCTTCATTATCTTCAAATACCTTAATCTCATCTTTTCTAAAAACATTTTTCTTTTCATTTGCACCAACTGTAACATCAAGTCCATCAACAGGTGCATTGTTTACTACTTCTGCAAAGTCTAATATGTCTTGTAAATTAAGTGCATATTTTTCAATTTCTTCGTCTTTAATTTCCAAATCTGCTAATTTGGCAATGTGTAATATTTCTTCTTTACTAACTTTCACCTTATCTCTCCTCCTTAAAAATCCATTTTATTATATACTCAAATGCGTAAAATTACAATAATAAAATAAAAAATTTGACATATAATAAAATATGAGTTATAATACACTCAAGACGTCGAAGTAGTTCTAAAAACAAAAGTAATAAAAAAGACTAGGAGCCTTCCATAGCATTCCTAGTCTTTTTCTTTTTGTCTAGTCCCCTAAGTTCTTTACAATTAAGTAAATCAAATAAAGTTTCAACACTGTGAGTAGTTCCTTCAACAAAAGTAACCTCTTCCCTGCCACTAAGCAAGTTGATAAGTATATATTAACTTATTTGTATATTTTTGTCAAGAACTATCGAATACTATCTTATATAATAAACACTATTTCTTTATAATTTCAATGTGCACATCTCTCAATTGTTCTCTCTTAACATTACCAGGAGCACCCATCATCAAATCCTGAGCCTTACTATTCAATGGGAACGCAATAACTTCTCTGATAGTCTCTGAATTTGATAAAAGCATCAACATTCTATCAATACCAGGTGCAATTCCTGCATGAGGTGGAGCACCAAATTGGAATGCTGTATATAATGCACCAAATTTTGTTTTTACTTCTTCCTCTGTGTAACCAGCCATTTCAAATGCTTTCAACATTATTTGAATATCATGATTTCTTACAGCACCAGAAGAAAGTTCAATTCCATTACAAACTATATCATATTGATATGCAAGTATTTCTAATGGATTTTGATTTTCTAATGCTTCCAAACCACCTTGTGGCATTGAGAATGGGTTATGGCTAAATGCCAATTTATCGTGGTCATCTAACTCAAACATTGGGAAGTCAATTATCCAACAAAATTGAAATACATCTTTATCTATTAAGTTTAATCTATTTCCTAATTCAGTTCTAATTTGTCCTGCAAGTTCTGTTGCTCTTTTTTCATTATCAGCAATAAAGAATATTGTATCATTTTGTTTTAAATTTGCTAATTCTATTAATGTTTTCTTTAAGTCATCTGGAATAAATTTATCAATTGGACCTTTGAAGCTCATATCTTCTTGTACTTCTAAGTATCCAAGGCCTTGCATTCCAATTGACATTGCATATGATAACATCTTTTCGTGAAAACCTTTTGACATATGGCCTTCAACTTTTATTGCTCTTACAGTTCTATCAATAAATGGTTTAAATGTACATTTTTTGAAGAACTCTGATAAATCTATAATATATAATGGATTTCTTAAATCAGGCTTATCTGAACCATATTTAAGCATTGCTTCTTTGTATGTTATTCTTGGAAATGGATATTTTGCAATTTTTTTATCAGAGAATTTTTTAAAAGTATTGTACATTACAGGTTCCATTACTTGAAATACGTCTTCTTGTGTTGCAAAACTCATTTCCATATCTAATTGATAAAATTCACCTGGTGCTCTATCAGCTCTAGCATCTTCGTCTCTGAAACAAGGTGCAATTTGAAAGTATTTATCAATTCCAGAAACCATTAACAATTGTTTAAATTGTTGAGGGGCTTGTGGTAATGCATAAAATTTCCCAGGATGTAATCTACTTGGTACTAAATAATCTCTTGCTCCCTCTGGTGATGAACTTGTAAGTATTGGTGTTTGAACTTCTAAAAAACCTTGTTCTTGCATTTGATTTCTTAAAAATTGTAAAACTTGTGCGCGAAGCTTTAAATTATTTTGTAGTCTTTCATTTCTTAAATCTAAATATCTATATTGTAATCTTAAATCTTCTCTTATCTCTTGGTTTGTGTTAATTTCAAAAGGAATATTTTTAGTTCTTTTTCCTAAAACTTTAATCTCTTCAATTTTAATTTCAACAAGACCTGTTTTTAGTTTTGGATTTACTGTTTCTTCATCTCTCTTTTTTACAGTTCCATAAACTGTAACTGTTGATTCTATTGGAATATGTGATGCAAAATCAACATCTTTTGCCTCCCCTGATGTTACAACTTGTGTTATTCCATACATATCTCTAATGTCTAAGAATACCAAACCTCCTAAATCACGGATAGTTTGCACCCATCCAGCAATTCTGACTTTCTTTCCTACGTCTTCTAGACTGATTTCATTACAAGTATGTGTTTTGTACTCATTCATTTTTATCTACCTCCTACTTTTTCTTCTATACAGTAGGACATCAAAAAACGCCCACTGCATAATTGCAGGGACGAAATAATTCCGCGGTACCACCCAGCTTGAAAATACTTGCTTAGCAAATATTTTCCACTTTATAAAAATTGCTCCAATGTGTTTCACAATTTAGGTTGACCTTAAAGGGCTTTCAGCCGGTGACCCTTTTTCTCTTTCAGTTACTTCTAATTGCTTTGTATTGTTATAACGCAATATATTTTTATTATTATGTTACTTATTTTAGCACCTTATTCATTTATTTGTCAATAAAATTTTTAAATTTTATTAAAATACATTATTAAATTCTCGATTGTTTCTTTATCTTTTTTAGAAAGTTTATCAAAACCTGCTAAGGAATATTCCATACTTTTATTTTCTTTTATATTCAGATATTCACTAAAAACTTGGTCTAAACTTATTTGAAAAACATTACAGATTTTTATTAATACTTCGTATGATGGTTTTGATTTATCTTGTTCTATGTCACTTATATATCTAACTGATACTTCTATTTCTTCTGCTAATTTTTCTTGTGTGTATCCATTACTTTTTCTTATTTTTTGAATATTTTTTCCAATTTTTATTAAACTTGTTTTTTTCATTTATATCACCTAACTTTTTGTTTATATTATCAAATTTTTCTAATTGTATAAATGATATATATTTGTATGTTGTACGTTATTAGTTCTATTTAAAATTTTTTAAATATTCATTTAATAAATTATCTAATTCTTTTCTTTTATTTTCAAATTCTTGTTTTTCTCTATTTTTTATCATTTTCTCTATATCTTGTAATAAATCAGATATTTGTTCTTTTAAACATTTCACTTATACCACCTCATCATTTGTGTTCCTTTTGTAGTCTTATTTTATACATTATTTACCGATATGTCAATATTTATTTTAACATTTTGGTAATTATACTCTATCAAAAAATTCCTACTATCCTAAAATATTTTATTAATTTTATGAATTATTTTCGTATTTTGTATTGACTTATTTCATTTTTATTTATAAAATCTTATTACAAAAGTAAGAAAAAAATACAAAGGAGAGAAAAGAAAAATGAGAAAAACCAAAGGTATTACTTTGATTGCGTTAGTGATTACAATCATTATTTTACTAATATTATCTGGAATTTCAATATCAGCACTAACAAATCAAGGACTATTTAAAAATGCAAAATTAGCAAAAGAAAAAGCAGAAAAGGAGCAAAAAAAAGAAACATCTTTATTAGATCAATATGAAAGTGAACTTAATAAATATGTTGAAAATGGAAGATGGGATGGAACAGTAAATAAACCAGAATTAATGACTGGGATGAGTGCAATAAAATTTACAGACCCAACTGATTCAGCAGAAGGAACAACAGTTGATACAACAAGTAATGACACAGAATGGTATAATTATGAAAACAAAAAATGGGCAAATGCCAAAACGGAAGATGGAAGTATGTGGGTATGGATACCAAGATATGCGTATAGAATCCACAAAGAAAATGGTGTAGAAACACAAAAATTTGATGTCGTATTTTTAGTTGGATTAACAGATACTTATTATGATGAAAATGGAAAATTACAAACAGCTCAAAGACAAACATCAGAAGATCAAACAATAGTAACAAATGGAGATACTTACACAGTTCATCCAGCTTTTACGAATGAAAGTAGCATAAACTATGCAAATGGTGGATGGGATGTAGAATTAGCAGGAATATGGGTTGCAAAATTTGAGGCAGGATATGCATCAGGAAATAATAGTGCAACAGTAAAAGCAAGTTCAGTAAATTATAGTCAAGATACAGCATATGTCCCAGCAGTAGAAACAGGAACAACAACTAAAACAGCAACTGCTAGAAACTGGTTAGATGGAGAATATGGATCAACAACAACAGCAATAAAATATCCAACATTTCAAGGATTAACATACTCAATGAATTATATAAATCATAATGATGTATATAGAATTTCAAAAGTATTAACAGAAAGCGGAAATATATATGGATTAAGTAGTAATTCAACAGATAGTCATTTGATGAAAAACAGTGAATGGGGAGCAGTATCATATTTAAGTCAAAGCAAATATGGATTAGATGGAACAAATATAGTAATAAATAGCGTATATTTAAATAATACAACAAAAAGTGTATATGCAGTAACAGGATGTGCATCATCAACAGCAGATGCAAGTGCAGTTAGTACAACAATAGGAGCATTAAATAATAGAACACAATCAAGTGTATATGTATGGACACAAAAGAATGGAACAGCTGCAAGTTCAACAGGAACAATATATGGAATATATGATATGGCAGGTGGAATAAGCGAAAGAACTTCTAGTCTCATAAATAATAAAAATGATAATTTGAAAACTTACGGAAGTCAGATTATTGCGGATTTAAATAATGGTAAGAGTACTAAATATATAACAATATATCCAACAGGAGAAACTCTTGGTCAAACTATGGCACAAGCAAGTCAAGCAAATTATACTAATAACACAAAAATTTATGGTGATGCAATAAAAGAAACGTCAACACTAGGAACAGGAACTAATTCATGGTATTCAGATTGTTCAGACTTTGTAGGGTTGTCAACACCATTCCTTTTACATGGTGGCTATTATGGAGGCACTTCCATATCAGGATGTTTTGCTTTTGGTCGTACTTCTGGCAATGGCTCTTACAACCGTGGATTCCGTTCAGTACTTGTTTCTTTATAGTACTTTCTAAATAAAACAAAACACGCTCAATATTGATATATTAATATTGAACGTGTTTTATTATATTGTCAAAATAAATTTAAACATTAATTACTCATCACACTACCATCTTTTAATTTCAAAATTCTATCAACATTTTGAATAGTAGACAACCTATGAGCAATAATTATAACAGTACTACTTTTAGAAATATTATCAATAATACTCTGTATCATCTTCTCTGTCCTTAAATCAATATTAGAAGTAGGCTCATCAAAAATATAAATATTAGCCTTATGGACTATCGCTCTTATAAAAGCAATAACCTGTAACTCCCCCCTTGATAACCTATTTACATCAACAATTTCATCCAAACCATTATCTAATCTACTTAATAATGGCATAGCCCCTATCTGTTCCATAACATCTAAAATCTGTTCATCTGAAATATCATCTCTTTCAAGCACAATATTTTTTCTTATAGTATCTTTAAAAATATATGAATCCTGTGATATATATGTAATATTTTTTCTAATTGATTCTATTGATAATTCATTCAAATCATAACCATCTATCGTTACTTTTCCACTATTTATAGGATATAATCTCATAAGAATTTTAGTAATAGTTGACTTTCCACTTCCGAGTTTTACCAACAAGAGCTGTTTTTTCTCCTGATTTAATTTCAAATGAAATATTATTCAATATAACAGTTTTATCATATGCAAATGAAACATCACTAAAAATTATATTTCCTTTTAATTCTTCAATATTTAAACCTTTTTCTATATCTTCTTTCTCTTCTATTGCTAGAATATTATTTATTCTCTCCAATGATACTTGTGATGTTTGAATATCCTCTATTTGATTAAACAATTCCTTCAATGGTGAAAAACATTGTCTAATATAATATAAGAAAATATAAACTGTACCCAATGATATTCCAATTTCAATATTTAATGCATAATACAAAACTGCATATATCGCAATAGCTTCTATTAATATACCTGTTGGCCATGAAAATGAATCTGTCCATATATGTTTATAATTTAATCTTAATTCTTCTTTAAATAATTTATTAACTTTACTTATATTTTTATCTTCTAATGAAAAAAATTTTGTTAATTTACTCTTGTTATATGTTTCTGAATATTCCTTATTTTGTAAATCCCTCTTTTGAGCAGTTTTCTTTTGAATATTTTTTAATTTTTTTATAATAAACAACTCAATTAAAGCAAATACTGTAATAATTATAGTTCCTATAACTGCTAATCTTATATTTATTATAAACATGACAATAAACATAAAAATAATATTCATTAAACTATTTAAAATAACTGGTATATCTTCTGAAAATAATGTTTTTACATTTTCTGCATCGACTGTTAATCTTGTATAAATATCAGAAGATGAAAATTCTTCAAACTCTTTCATTCTTAAAGATAAAACTTTATTAAAAATCTCACTTCTTAATTCACCTAGCATTTTATTAGATAACATATTTGTTTTTATATTTTTTATCACTCCAACAAAAATTATTAAAACTCTTGTTAAAATATATAATGCCAAAATTACAAAAATAGATTTACCAATAGTATTTGTAGTAAATTTATCTATAATTTGTTTCAGAAAATATGGTGCTATTACATTTAAAATATTTACTAGAATTAATAAAATTACTATCATAATTATTGTTTTTTTATTTTTCTTTACAATATTAGTCAACTCTATCACCTGCCATTTCATATTGGTACATTTCTTGATAAAGATTATTTCTTGCTAATAGTTCATCATGTGTTCCACTATCTATAAAGTGACCATTTACCATTAAATAAATTTTATCCATGTCTTTTACATCTGTTACTTTATTTGCAATATTGATTATTGTTTTTTCTTTCATTTTCATAATATTATTTAATATTTCTTTTTCAGTATTATTATCTAATGCAGAAAAAATATTATCTAATATAATAAAATTTTTATCAGTAAGTATATCCCTTGCAATTGCAACCCTTTGCTTTTGTCCTCCTGATAATTTATGGCCTTCTTCCCCTACCATTTCATCAAATTCATTTTCCATTTTAAAAATGTCTTCCAAAATACATGAATTATTTGTTGCATTTATAATATCTTTACCTTTATAATTATTTTCTAATGTAATATTATTTTTTACTGTATCATCTAGAAGAACTACTTTTTGTAAAATATAACTTATTTTATCGAATATACTATATTTATTTATTTTTGTCATGTCTATATCATTAACAAATACTTCATTTTCGTCTATATCATAAAGTCCAGAAATAATATTCATAAGTGTTGTTTTTCCACTTCCAAACAATCCTATAATTCCTATTTTATCATTTTTATTTATTTCAAAATTGATATCTTTTAATATATATTGATTACTATTAGGATATTTGTAATTCAAGCCTTTTATTTTTATAGATTTTATATCATCTATTACTTGTTTATTTTTCTTAACATAAATTTCTAAATCCATAATTTGATCCATTCTATTAACAGATTGCTTTAAATAAACGATTCCATTTGTCATTTTATTTAATTTACTACTAATATTACCTAGCATCTTACCTATAAATGATATAAAAACAGTTAAATCTCCAACTGTCATTTGTCCATTTTTTATAAAAATAACACCATATATTACAGTTAAAATATATGATAAACCTTCTGCTATATTTGTAGTATTATTTATCATATTATCTATTTTTCCTACATTATAATCTTTTTGTTTCATTATTTTGTTTTCTTTGTCAAATAGCTCTTTTTGCTCTTTTTGATTATTATATAATTTTACTAATGTAAAATTACTTGTATTTTGTTCAATTACATTTGACATATTTACATATTCTTTTCTAGCATCTTCTACTACTAACTTTTTTTTCTGATATAATTTTAATACAATAATTAATGTTATAGCCATAATTGCTACTAGCATTAAAGATAAATTTACATTTAATCCTTTATTTGTTATAAGTATTACTAAAATTGGTGTCATAATTATACTTACAGCATTTTGGAAAAATTCACCAAGAAATTTCTTTATCATTGGAATTTCTTTTGTTAAATATGCTAAAAATTTTCCTTTTTCTATATTTTCGTAATATTCTTCTTTTACATATTGTAATTTCTTATAAATTTCTCTTCTTAATATCTTATCAGATGTTCTACCAACTCCATAATAAAATATCCTTTTTATAAAATTAGGTATTATTATAATTGCAGACCAAAATAATAATATATATATTTCTTGCATTATTTGATCTTTATTTATATCTGTTTGTAATATCATATCTAATACTTTACCAGATATTTGCGCTATTAATAACGAAATATATAATGTTATAATTTCAAAAATTATTCCAATTACATATAATGGTGCTGTTCTTTTTAATTCGTTTACAACTAGTTCACAATGTTTTTTCCTCTTCTTCATCTTTCGTCTCCTTATGTATAATTTATGTTTTTCCTAAATAATATTTTTATCATAATAATTATACATTTTTTTATTTTACAGTCAAGTATTTTATTTTTAGAATAAAAAAGAAGACCATTTCTAGTCCTCTTTTATATGAATTCATATATTTATATTCACAAATTATTTATTATTTACTAAATCTTTTAATGCTTTACCAGCTTTGAATACTGGAGCTTTTGAAGCAGGTATTTTGATTTCTTCTTTAGTTTGTGGGTTTCTACCTTTTCTAGCAGCTCTTTTTCTAACTTCGAAAGAACCAAATCCAACTAATTGAACTTTATCTCCTTCTACTAATGCATTTGTAACTGTTTCGATAAAAGCATTTACTGTTGCTTCAGCTGTTTTTTTTGTGTCTCCTGTTTTTGCAGCTATTGCTGCGATTAATTCAGCTTTGTTCATTTAAATTACCTCCTATAAGATTGAATATTTATGTACTTTTATCGCCTGAACTAAGCAATAACTGTACCTACTAATAACTCTATTCGCCAACTTTCGATAAAATCCTTCTTTTTTTCTAATAAATTTTTAATTTTTCTAGAAATTTAACTATTTTATCGCCTGCTGGCATCATTTTGAACTCATCTTTTGTAAAAATTTTCAAAACAACAATTGCAAGTGCATATACTACAACAGCAACTATTATCGCTATTATTGTAGACAATCTTTCAATTATTATTCCTTTTAAAACTAAATATGTAAAATATGAGCAAATTCCCATAATTACAGTTGCAACAATTGGTTTAACAAATAATTTTGAAAAAGTTAAATTTAGTTTGATATTTTTTCTAAGCATAGTAAATGCTATGCTGAATGCAACAACATGACAAGCAACTGATCCCCATGCAGCTCCATAAACTCCAATACTTGGAATTTTAATTAAAGTAATATTAAAAATAAATTTAACAAACACACCTGTTGCTAATGATATTGTTGGAATCATTAATTTTCCAAATCCTTGTAAAGCACCATTTATAGTCTGGTCTAAAATTGTAAAAATTATTGTCAATGCACTAATTTGTAATATTAGAGCTCCATCATTTGCATTTGGAAATAATAAATTCAAAATTGGTTGTGCAAAAATAAACATGCCAACTGTACAAGGTAAACCTATCAACATTGAAACTAATAAAGAAAATGACGTTTTTTCTGTTATTGTTTTATTATCTCCTTTTGCTTTTGCTGCTGATATTGCTGGAACTAATGCTGTTGCAAAAGCTACATTTATTGCCAATGGCAAACTTGTTAATGTATCAACTTTTCCACCTAAAATTCCATATAAAGCTGTTGCTTGATCTTCTGACATAAATGTTTTCAAATTTCTTACAACTGTAAATGAATCTACATTTTTATTTATTGAAGACATTATAGCTGTTAATGTAATTGGAATTGAAACCATCAAAATTCTCTTTATTATTGTTGATACTCTTTCATATTTATAATTAACTGTATTTTGTATTTCTACTGCAACTTCTTTTCTTTCTAATCTATAATATAAAAATAGATAACTAAATCCTAAAAATGTTGCTAGTGTTGTTGCTAAATTTGCTCCTGCTGCCATCCATTCTGTTGAAACATTTGATAATATTGCAACTATTTCAACTATTATAATTGTAAGTAATGTTTTAAATACTTGTTCTAATGTTTGAGATTTTGCACCTACACTGATTTTTTGTCTACCATTAAAGTATCCTCTCATAACTGATGCTACTGTAACAAAGAATATTGCTGGTGATAGTGCTACTAATGTCATTTCTGCATCTGGTATTTGTAACCATTGATTTGCTATTACATTTGCTCCAAAAAATAATAATAAACTTCCAATTAATCCTATTACTGCAAATGTTGCAAATGCTATTTTAAAAATTCTATGTGCACCTTTGTTATCTCCAACCGCAACTCTTTCTGATACTAGTTTTGATATTGCACTTGGTACTCCTATTGAAGATATTGTAAGTAATAATGCATATATTTGATATCCACTTGCACATATTCCATTTCCTTTATCTCCAAAACCTTGTCTATTTGTTAAATATAATGTATATACTAAGCCTAAAATTTTTATAAGTACTTGTGAAAACATTAGTGCTATAACGCCTTGCATAAACCCTTCTTTTTTAGGTCTTTCATCTGTTTTTCGTTTTTTACTACCTATATTTATCATCTTACCTCCTACTACTTCTATATTATAATTATTATTTAATTACACTTTTTAATATGTTTTATTTTTCAAATTTTATATATTATTTTGAGACACTTCGTAAGCACTAAAACAAACGAATATCAAAAAATTATATATCCATTATAATTATAATAAAAAATTTTATCAATACTTTTCACAAATTTTCCAAAAATCATTGACAAACAAGCTTTTTTGTAATAAAATATTTAAGCATTATGTAGAATATGATTTAAATATAAAACTTCTCCCCGGTAGTTTTAATTTAAATTTCATATATAAAAATATAAAATAATAGGGAGGGTAATTATTACCATGAATAATACAACATATAGCCCAAAAAAGGCTGAAATAGAAAGCAAATGGTACATAATTGATGCAGCAAACAAACCATTAGGTAGAGTTGCAACAGAAGCTGCAAAATTATTAAGAGGAAAACACAAACCAACATTTACACCTAATATTGATACAGGTGATCACGTTATAGTATTAAACGTTAAAGATGTTATTTTAACAGGAAATAAAATGGATCAAAAAATTTATAGACATCACTCAGGATACATTGGTGGAATGAAAGAAACACCAGCAAGAGTAATGTTAGAAAAAAATCCAGAAAAAGCTATGACATTAGCTATTAAAGGAATGTTACCACACAACTCTTTAGGAAGAGCTCAACTTAAAAAATTAAGAGTTTATGCTGGATCAGAACATGAAAATCAAGCACAAAAACCAGAAGTATGGGAGGTAAAATAATATGGCTAAATCAGATAAAATAGTTTATATTGGAACAGGAAGAAGAAAATCTTCAATCGCCAGAGTTAGATTAGTTGAAGGTTCTGGAAAAATAACTATTAACGGTAAAGATATTGATGAATTTTTCGGATTAGAAACTTTAAAAGTTATAGTAAGACAACCACTTACAGTTACAAATACAACTGATAAATATGATGTTATTTGTTCAGTTCAAGGTGGAGGATTTACAGGTCAAGCTGGAGCAATCAGACATGGTATTGCAAGAGCATTAAATGAAGCTAATAGCGAATTTAGACCTGCTTTAAAAACAAACGGATTCTTAACAAGAGATCCTCGTATGAAAGAAAGAAAGAAATACGGTCTTAAGAAGGCTAGAAAGGCCCCTCAATTTTCAAAAAGATAGACCTTATATACAAAACTCGAAAGTATTTATACTTCCGAGTTTTTTATGTTTGATATGATATTTTCCTCCTAATTTAAATACTATTGTTTATTTTTTTATATCTTTGTTTAATATTTAATAATCTGGTCTGTATTTTTAACTTCAAGAAATTTATAAATTTCATTTAAAAACTTTCCATCTGTTATAACTTCATAATCCCTCTCTTTTTCTATAAGAAAAAGTTCTCCACTTTCTATCACATTATGCATTCTATACAATCTCATATCTTTAAAAATGAAAATCTGTGTACACATATATTCTTTACCATTAATTTTAATTTTCTCTGCTACTCTCATATCTATTATACCTTTCCTCTTCAACCTCTTTTATCCAATTGTCTTGTTCTATTATATCCTTTTCTTTATATCCTTCTAAATCAGAAATTCTATTTACAAACTCTGCATGTCTATCACAATTGCTATTAGATTCTGGCAACAATTTTTCTTGTTTTAAAGCTCTTCTTTTTTTCATTCCATTAATTTTACTCAATATAACTCCTGGTCTATCTTTTAATGGTACTTTTCTTATAGGATATTTTAAAAAACTTTGATATAATCTTTCCATTAGTTCTTCGTTATCATAATCTTTTTGATTATCTTTTTGATTCTGCATTTTCATTAATTCATCACATTCTATATCACAAAGTTCCTCTAAATATTTATCATCATATCCTAATTCTGATAACATTGTATGTATATCCTTACTTTCATTTATTTTCAATTCAGAACTTTCTATATTAAATTCGTCAAATAGCAACGCTAGTTCTCTATTTGCATTTCCTTGCTCTATACTTAATTTTGCCAAATCTTTTAAAGTATTATCAGAATTTCTTATAACGTCATAAAATCTCTTTTCAAATAAATCTTTAGATAAAGTTTGTAACGAATCAATTTGTAAAATGAAATTTTGTCTTTGTTTTTCATCATTGGAAAGATTAAATATTGCATCTAGAATTTTTCCAAAACTATCCCTATACATCTCAGAAGGAATTCTTCCAAGATTATTTGTAATAAGATTTTCGTATTCTTCTCTTGCATTTGGTTTAAATTGCAAATCAGCTAATTCTAGTTCATTTATTCCAAATGAATTTATTATAATTTTTCCTGCTATTTGAATATCCTCATATCCAGAATATTTATCACTTCTAATATTTCCATTTACTAATCTAGCTTCATTAATTATTTCGGCAAACTCATCTATTATTCGATCACTTAAAAAAATTCTCTTAATTCCATCTTGGTTGATTATTTTAAATTCACTAAACCCACTACTCACATTATTTTCTTTTTTTTGGTATTGAATAGAATGCCCTTGCTCATGCATAGCAGTATTTATAAATTTTTCTATTTTTTCTTTATCAAATTCTAATATACCTTTTAAGTAATCTATATCAAAACGCATAGATATTTTTTCATTATATACTTTATATACAGTATCTGCACATTTTTCTTTATATTTTTTAATAGGTATCCCTGCCCTTATTTTATAAAAATTCACAAATTTAATATTTACTACTTGTTCATATCTTTTAATAGCATTATTTAATTCTTCATCATTCCATTCTAATTGATCAGCTACTCTAAAAAAGAATTCTTCTATAATTGGAATAAAACAACTTTGTAACTTATTTTTATCTACAACTTCTTTTACTAGCTTTTTTACTTTTTCTCTTTCTAACATTTTATTCACCTATTTTTATTATAACATATATACTAAAAAAATATAGTTTTTTTATATTTTTAATTTCAAGTTTTATAAATTTAATAAAGCTTATTGTTTAGTATGAGATTATTTTTCCTTCCTATTAAATCTAATTACTAGGTTACACTGTAAAAACTCTGCTTGAATAAATCAAGCAGAGTAACCATCACAATTAAGCATCTTTTCTTTCCCCCAATAATTATAAAGTCACGTGTTTAACCAACAAGAAAAAATGCTTAATCTTTCTAATCTCCTCCCTATATTAGGTGACGGTATAAAAATTCTGTTAGTTAAACCACTTTCATTATACCGCTTTTTAGATATTATGTCAAATTATCTTACATTTTTTTCCAAGATAATTGTAACCGGTCCATTATTTACTAATTTTACCTGCATATCAGCTCCAAATACCCCTGTTTCCACTCTTTCAACTTGTTTTCTACATTCATCTACAATATATTCATACAACTCATTTGCAAAATCAGGTTTTGCTGCCTCTGTAAAAGAAGGTCTATTGCCACTAGAACAATCCGCATATAATGTAAATTGAGAAACCAAAAGTAATGAACCATTTACATCTTTTAATGATTTGTTCATTTTTCCATTTTCATCTTCAAATACTCGTAAATTAATTAATTTTTTTACTAAATAATCTGCTACTTCTTTTGTGTCAGTATGTGTTACTCCAATTAAGACCATAAATCCTTTGTCTATTTTGCCAACTGTTTTTTCTTCTATATCAACTTGTGCATTTTTTACTCTTTGAACTACAAATTTCATTTTTTTATTACCTCTTCTCTACCATTTCTTTAAGAATTTATTTTTATTCATAGATTATATCAATAATACGAATTTTTTTCAATCAAATCTTCTCATTTAGTAATTTTCTATTCAATTAACTCCAACGCACTAGTAGAATCAACGCCTTCAAGATTATAATAAGCACTTGGAATTTTACCAACAATCACATTCTCAATAAGCAAAACCTGATTAGAAACTTTTTCAGAAATAGTATTATAAGGAGTCAAAATACTAACTTCACAATCCACTTGTAAATACACTCTATGTAATGTTTGATTAATCCCCTGGGCTGAAAATTCACTACGTAAATCTGTCTCAACATTACCAATAGAAGAAATCCTAATTGGCACTCCTGGTCCTCTACCAGCCAAAAATTTAGAACCTGTAAAACTTCCAAGCGCTATTCTAATATTCTCTCTTCCCCTTTCATTAATTGATGTTTGTATTTTTACCGCTACATCTGATATTATTTCATTTATTGGAATTATATTAGACTTAATCATTGTAATATTCCCATCATTATCTTTCTCAATTGTAAATAATTCATCATATGTATGGTCTTTCATAACATTTGTTGCTTCATTATTTGATATTATTGTAGCTATTGATTTTGCCTTATCTTCACATAATGCATCAAATATTGGAGAAATTGCATCTAATACAATTTTAACTGTACTAAATGCAATTACCATTATTATAAAAATTTTTGCTATTTTTTGTTTTCTTTTTAAATTTTTATCTCCATTATTTGAAAAAAATAATTTAGGAATTCTTATTCTTGGTCTAGAATATATCTTACTATTCATAAGCTTTTTCCGAAATTTTTTCAAATTTTGGTATATACAACTTTTGACCCGGATATATCTTATTCCTATCCTCAATACCATTTGTTCTAGCAATTCCATCAACAGTACTACCAAACTCCTTAGCAATATTCCATAAGGTATCACCCTTTTTAACAACATAAATTACTAAACTATAATCCTGTTCTTCCCTCTCACCATCTTCCACTATACTATCTATCATATTCAAATTTGCGGTTCTATACATACTTGTATCAGCCTGAACATCAACATTGCAACTAATATCTCCACCATCTTGAATTATAAAATCTTGTGATTTTATTCCCATATCACAATTTGTATTTAATGACTCTCCATTTTGTAAATTTTCAATTGTATACTCAAATGGAATTTTAGCATCTTTTACATTTATCTGTTTTCTAGAATTTTCAAAAATAAATTTCATATTCAGTTCTGCTTCATACATAATTTTTGTATTAATTTTATTTTCATTTATTATAATAGGTGTTGTCTCTACATCAAGCAAATTTAAACCTTCTATATCATTCATATTTATTTTTTCTCTTATTTGCTTAACTCCTGTAATATTTTGCTTACTTGTCATTGTTGTAATTTGTTTTTTCTCAAAGTTCAAATTTTGAGTTGGGCTATACATATCTTGAATCAAATTGATTTGCTTTTCTTCATATGCACAACATGTTACTTCTATTTCGATTTCAACATATATTGAATGCTCATCTTGTGCATTTGGTTTTATAATTATATTTTTGATTTCATAATTTACATCACATATATTTTCTTCTGATACATCTGGAATATCAATAAATCCTACTACTGGTATTTTATATGTAACAACATTTATCCTGTTATCTTCTGTTAGATACATTATTTTTATTTCCGCTTCTGCTTTTGTTAAAACCTTATTATAGCTGATTTTTATATCTTTATCTACTAAACATACCTGTGCCTGTAAAATCTCCGCCAAATTGTCCATATTATCAATTTGAATATTATCTTTTGCATAGATTTTTGTACTACCTGTTCCAACTAATGAATTTAGTTTCAAATCTTCTTTCAAAATTTGTACATCATCTTCATTTTGTACTTCATTTATTATTTCAACATTATCATTTGAATAAATTTTCAAGTTTACTTCTAGTGTTGCCTTAATACCAATTTTTCTACCATTTATAACTTTTGCCTCTATTGATTTTATCTTAACATCAGAAATTACATTCATCCCTTCTTGACAGTTCGGAACATTTAAACTTTCCGAAAAATCAACACTTGTATTTAGCCCTCTTACTGTGTCATCTGCTCCATCTGGCATATACATTATGTATGCATTTACTGTTCCATCTAGTCTTACCTTTTCATTTTGCACTTCTTTTTTATATATTGATGCTATACCACTTGTACCAATTGTGTTTAAAATGTCTGGTTTTGAATCTGGTACTATCATGTCTCCTTCTGCTAATATAATTTCTTTCCTTTCTGCTATTAATTTATTTATATTTAGATTTTCTCTTTGTGCTTCTATCATTTTTTACCTCCTTACAGTTTTTCTTTATAAATGTATATGAGGTTGTTTTTATTTTATTCCTAATTTAATTATCTTTTGATGGAATTATTATTATATTTAATGTTGGATCATATTTGTATTTACTTATTATATCTTGTGAAAAACTTGCTAATTCATTAGGTATTACTATTGTTGTGTATTTTTGTTTTTTTAGTTCTTCTATTTTGTTGTCAATCTCTTCTGGTTCTTTTATTTCTTCTATGTTCATTCCTAATAATTTTGGAATTTGATAATCTTTTTCATATTTTATAAAGGATATTTTCATTTTAAATCACTTCTTTCATATGCTTATTTTGTTTCAATATCAAATTTTTATACACATCCATATTAAACATTATTGTAACACAATCTTATAACTCAAAATATAATAAAACCAAAACCCAAATAGCGATTTTTTGTATAAATTTATTGATATTTATCAATATTTCATGTTATAATAAACTGATTACAATCTTATATGCTTATTTGAAAGGAGCATCACTTTATGAAAGAATATATTGAAAGCTTTAAAACAGCATTATATCAAATTGCAACAACTTTCTTGTTTTTTGTTCCTTACACTTGTAAGAGACAAAAGAATATTGCTCGAAAAATTGCTTCCAATAGGTAAAGGCAAAACCGTGTCACTATTTTGACACGGTTTTTCATTTTATTTTTAATTTCTTATGCACTCTTTAATTCAAGCCTTAATTTATCAGCAATCATCGCAATAAACTCGCTATTTGTAGGCTTTCCTTTACTAGCTGAAATTGTATAACCAAAAATATTCTCAACAGTTTTTTGGTCACCCCTACCCCAAGCAACTTCAATTGCATGACGAATTGCACGTTCAACACGACTTGGCGTTGTATTAAACTTTATAGCTATTTTGGGGTATAGACTTTTAGTTATTTGATTAATAACATCAATATCATTTACAACCATTATAATAGCTTCTCTTAAATATTGATATCCCTTTATATGAGCAGGAACACCAACTTCATGAATAATATTTGTTACAAGAGCCTCTAAATTCTCTTGATTTTTAGCACCATCAGCAGGAATTTCAACATATTGAGTTTTTACCTCTTTTGTAATAAAATTATTAACATTTTGACTTGGTTTAAAGTTTTTCAATTCTTTTATCCTTTTTATAAGTAATTCAATATCAAAAGGTTTAACTACATAATATTCAGCACCTAATCCAACAGCCTTTTGAGTTATTTTATCTTGACCCACTGCTGAAAGCATTATGCACATTGGTTTTTTATCACATTTTATTATATTTAATTTTTCTAATACACCTATTCCATCTAGATGTGGCATAATTACATCTAATAATGCTACATCTGGCATTACATTTGCTATCATATCTAATGCTTCTTCCCCATCTTTTGCAATTCCAATTACCTCCATATCATCTTGCTCTTGAATATATCTAGCAAGTGTTTGAGCAAATTCTTGATTGTCATCTGCAATTAAGATTGTTGTTTTTTCTTTCATAATATCCTCCCATTATTTTATAATGTTTCTTCATTTGTTTTATGTTGATTGTTTTATCAATCAAGCTATTACCAGCAAATTAAAGAACTGTAAATTTTTTACAGTTCTTATTATAGTATGTATTTTTTTATTTTTCAATTACTTTTAACAAATATTTACAAAAGCTCTATTTTATTATACTTTTATCTATTAATTTTTTAGATAAAAACTTTAAATTTATCAAATTAACTTTTTTTGTATTAAAATCATCTATTAATCTTTCTTTATTACATTCTTCTAACTGAATTTTACAAATAATTTTTTCAGAATACACATAATCATTTATATAAATATCACTTTTTTTACAATAATATTTAAAAGTTTCCAAATTGTTATAATCTAATTCCACTTCTGCCTCTAAACCAATACATTTTTCTATTTTTTCTGCAAAATTTATTGCCTTAAAAGTTGCATCAGAATATGCTCTAACTAACCCACCTGTTCCAAGTAAGATTCCTCCAAAATATCTTGCTACAATAACCAAAACATTACACAAATTATTTTTTTGCAAAATATTTAGCATTGGACCTCCAGCAGTTCCAGATGGCTCACCATCATCACTTGATTTTTCTACTATTTGTTCATCTTCAATAACTCTATAAGAAACACAATTATGTCTTGCATCATAATATTTTTTCTTTATTTTCTTTATAGATTCTTCTGCTTCTTTTTGGCTTTCTACTCTTATCAAATTACATATAAATTTAGATTTTTTTACAATTATCTCAGTTTCAACATTTTTTTTAATTGAAATAAAATTATTCATTCTTTATTCCTTTCATCATTCATCTTACTGCCCAGCAGTATATCCAGTAGAATATGCAATTTGCAGATTAAACCCACCAGTATATGCGTCAACATCAATAATTTCACCTGCAAAATATAATCCTTCTACTAGTTTAGACTCCATTGTTTTGGGATTTATCTCTTTAATATTTATTCCACCACTAGTAATTATTGCTTCATCAATAGTTCTAAAACCTTTTATAACAACCTCGAAATTTTTTAATAAATTAACAAGTCTATGTCTCTCTTTTTTATTTATCTCATTAACCTTTTTTTCAGGATTTATTCCACTTTTTTCTATAATTACAGGAATTAATTTTTGTGGTAATAATTTATCCAAACTATTCTTAAATTGTTTATTTTTGAACTCATCAAAATCTCTTAATATTCTTTCATCTAATTTTTCCTCTGATAATGCAGGTTTAAAATCTATATTTAAAACTATCTTTTTATTTTTTAAAAGTTCATCAATATTTTTATACCTAACAAGATGTGCTGAACTACTTAGAATTGTAGGACCAGATACACCAAAATGAGTAAATAGCATCTCCCCAAAATCATCATATATAACCTTATTATTTTCTTTATTTTTAAATTGAATATTTATATTTCTTAAAGATAAACCTTGTAATTCTTTACACATATTTTGTTCAAAGGCTTCTAATGGAACCAAAGAAGGTCTAATTTTAGTTACTGTATGTCCCAATTTCTTTGCTAATTCATATCCATCACCTGTTGAACCAGTTAATGGATAGCTATTTCCTCCTGTTGCCAATATAACTTTCTCTGCTTCAAAAGTTTTAGTATTTCCATATTGTTCATTATTTTTTAATTCATGTGCAATTACTTTTAGATTTCCATACTCATTTTTGGGAACAATCTCTGTAACCTGCATATTATATTCAATTTTTACATTCAACTCTTTTAATTTATTAGTAAAACATTTCAAAACATCTAAGGATTTATCGGTAACAGGAAAAATTCTATTTCCCCTTTCCTCTTTTACATCTAAGCCTTCTTTATTTAAAAAATCTATTATATCATTATTTGTATAATTTTTGAAAGCACTATATAAAAATTGACCATTACCTGGTATATTTTGTATAAATTCATTAATTGGCAAAGAAGACGTAATATTACATCTTCCCTTACCTGTAATTAACAATTTTCTTCCAAGTCTCTCTTTTTTCTCTAATAAAATAACATTATTTCCATTTTCAGCAGAGCTAATCGCTGACATCATTCCAGCAGGTCCTCCACCAATTACTACAACATTCATACTCTTCTCCAAAATCTTTTTTCACTTTTATGATTTTTTAGGGATTGGAGCCCCTTCCTCCAATCCCGATTTTTAATTTTTCATTTTTTGAATTGCTTTTAATATTCCAAATTTTCCGTATTCATAAGTAAGTCCCCCTTGCATATATGCAATAAATGGCTCACGAATTGGTCCATCACAACTTAATTCAATAGTTGACCCTTCTGTAAAAGTACCAGCAGCCATTATTACTTTATCCTCATATCCTCCCATATCACTAGGAAATGGAATTACATTTGAATCAATTGGTGAACCTATTTGAATTCCTTGACAGAATTTCACTAGTTTTTCTTCACTTCCAAGTTTTATGGTTTGTACAATATCTGCTCTTATTTCGTCAAATTTTGGTTCTACATCATATCCTAATTTTTCTAATATTCTACTTGCAAATATTGCTGTTTTTACACTTGAACTAACCACTTGTGGTGCAAAAAATAGCCCTTTTAATAATTGAGTATTTTGTCCTAGTGATGGTCCTATTTCTTTTCCAATTCCTGGTGCTGTTAGTCTTTCTGCACATAATTCTATTAAATCTTTTCTACCAACTATATATGCTCCTGATGTTGCTATTCCTGCTCCTAAATTTTTCATTAATGAACCTACTGCAATGTCTGCTCCAATTTCTATTGGTTCTTTATCTTGAACAAATTCTCCATAACAGTTGTCTACCATTATTATTACATCTTTGTTTACTTCTCTGATTGCTTTTACTACTTTTTCTATTTTTTCAATTGTTAAGCTCTTCCTTGTTGAATATCCTCTTGATCTTTGAATTTCAACCAATTTTACATCTTGTTTTTTTAGTCTTTCTTGTATTGTTTTTATGTCAAAATCGTTTTCTATAAGTTCTATTTGTTCATATTTTATTCCAAATTCTTTTAATGAACTTTTGCTTTCTGTTTCATTACATCCTATTACTGTTTGAAGTGTGTCATATGGTTCTCCTGTTATACTTATCATTGTGTCATTTGGTCGTAATAATGCTGATAATGTTATTGCTAATGCATGTGTTCCTGATATGAATTGTGCTCTAACTAATGCATCTTCTGCTTTGAATACTTTTGCATATATTTCTTCTATTTTGTTTCTTCCTGCTTCATCTATTCCATATCCTGTTGATGAGTTTAGGTGCATTTCTTGTAAATTACATTCTTGGAATGCTGATAATACCTTCATGCTATTTTTTTCACATATTTCATTTATTGTTTTAAATTGATTTTCTATTTCTTGTTCAACTTCTTTTGATAATTTTTCTAAATTTTCTTCTATTCCTAATTTTTCTAACATTTTTCTACCTTCTTTTTTATTTTTTGTCTTCTATATTTTACTATATATTACCTTTTTTTACAATAGAAAGAGTTGAATTTTTATGTAAATTGTGTTATAATTTACATATTACAAAAAGTAATATAGCACATAGGAGGACAATATTATGGCACTTTTAACTTTTGACTTCACTCTTCGGAGTGAGTTCAACGAACTAGAATCCATATTCCAGATTCTAAACAAAATGGCTTATGAAGGACAAATTAGCACTGTTGACATCAAGGTTGAGAAAAAACAACCAATAGAAGAAACTTCTTTCTATTATGCTATTCTGATTGACATACACCGCTGCAAACCATCGATTGATTCGATTCAATTAGAATTCATTTTAGATGAAAAACCATCTGACGGATTCCTTTCCAATTTAGATAGATATTCTAAATTGAAAAGACAAAAAGAAACAAAACTAGCATTCAAATTTCAAACCGAAAAAAAGAATGTCAGTTTGACAGTATATGATTCTAATTGTTTAGAACCACCTGAGTCTTTTAACTTATCTGAGGAACTTATTTCTGTTCCAAAAAAAGATAAACGGTTATTAAACCTATCTTTTCAGTTAAGAAAGCCGTTTCAAGATTTACATAGCTTCATATCAATTATAAATAAATTGTATGAAACAAATTGTGAAAGTAGTTTTTTAACATTGAAACATTCAACAGACGGAAAATCAAACTATTTAAATTTAGTTTTAAAACCGAATAGTGATAATATTTTCTCGTTAACAGTTGGGCTTTTAGGAAATTCTGTTCCTGTTGAATATCCAATGGAACTTGCAAAATTCAACTATGCTTGTTCAAAGGTTAAAACCATCTGTCCAGTGTTGATTACTTCAACAATACTGGATGATACAGTTTACGGTCCAAATATCTGGATTGAATTGTTCGAATCCGAAGATGAAAGAACACAAGGAGAAATAAATAAGATGTTTCAATTCCTAAACAATATTTCCCCTCTATAACAACATATGGGCTTCCATATGTTACCAAAAGAAAAAAGACTGAAACTTTGTAATTCAAGTTTCAGCCTTTTTTCTATGCTTACTATTGTTGAGCATATGGTAATACAGCAATATGTCTAGCTCTTTTTACTGCTGTTGTAATATCTCTTTGATGTTTTGCACAACATCCTGTTGTTCTTCTTGGTAATATTTTACCTTTATCATTAACAAATTTCTTTAATTGGTCAGCATTTTTGTAATCTAACTCAAAGTTTTTATCACTACATAAAACGCAAACTTTTTTTCTTTGTTTTCTGAATTTAGGATTGTAATCTTCATCATAGTTTTTATTATTATTTCTTTTTTGTTTTTTATCTGCCATTTTGTTTTTCCCCCTCTCGTACTTAATTAAAATGGTAAATCATCTGCTGATGATGTTTCAAAATCTGAACCCATACTTCCTGGCATTGTGCTACCAAAAGTATTTTCAAATGATCCTGCTCCTATATCTCCTTCTCTTCTACTATCAGCGAAATATGCTTCTTCTGCAACAACTTCTGTTACATAGTGTTTAACACCTTGTTCATCATCCCATGTTCTTGTTTGTATTCTTCCGATTATACCAACTTGTTGACCTTTTTTAAAGTATTTACTACAAAACTCTCCTAATTTGCTCCAAGCTACTATGTTAATAAAATCTGCTTGTCTTTCTTCTCCTTGTCTTACAAATCTTCTATTTACAGCTAAGCTAAATGAAGCAACTAGTGTATTGTTTGTTTGTGTATATCTTACTTCTGGGTCTCTTGTAAGTCTTCCCATTAATATTACTTTGTTCATTTTATTTTCTTCCTTTCATTACTTTAATTTAAGGTCCCACTTTTTTTATTTTTTTGATTAGTCTTCTTTTCTTACAACGATGAATTTTATTACATCATCTGTAATTCTGTAAACTCTTTCAAGTTCTTTTATTGAATCTGGGTTTGCTTCAAAGTTAAATAACATATATGTACCTTCTTTGAATTTTTTGATTTCATAAGCTAATCTTTTTTTACCCATGTTTTCAACTGATTCAACTTTTCCATTTTCATTGATTAATCCTGTGAATTTTTCTTCTAAAGCTTTTAAACCTGCTTCATCAACATTTGGATTAACAATGATAACACTTTCGTATTTGTTCATTATTTTCACCTCCCTATGGATTTTGCAACCTAACTTTTCGTTAAGTAGAGATGCTTAAAAATAGCTATACTTTTTTAAGCATAGCTATTTTATCATATTTTTTTGGTATTTGCAACTGATTTGGAAAAATTTATGTTAAATATTTTTTCTTCTTTATTATCCATCTCATCATTCTTAAAATCCAACTTCTTTTGAAGTTCAATGATAGGAACAGGCAAAAGAGAAATAGCAACAGTAATAATCCACTGAGTCAAATTCAAAGGAACAACCTCAAAAACAGAAGCAAAAGCAGGAACCACCACAACAATAGCCTGGACAAAAATACCTAAAACAAGACTTTCCACTAAATACTTATTCTCAAAAAGTCCAGCCTCAAAAATAGATCTCTCATTTTTAACATTAAAACTATGAATTAACTCCAAAAATCCAATAGATAAAAATGCCATAGTTCTAGCAACTTCTAAACCATAATATTTATTACCAATACTGAATGCAACAAGTGTAAGAACACCAATCATAATTCCCTCAACAATAATCTTATTCCATAAACCATCTGCAAATATTCCCTTTTTACTGTCAACAGGTTTTCTTTGCATTATATCTTTCTCAGGCTTTTCAAGTCCCAAAGCAATTGCTGGTAAAGAATCTGTAACCAAATTAATCCATAACAATTGAATAGCAAGAAGTGGCGATTTTAGCCCTAGAACAAGCCCCATAAAAATTGTTACAATTTCTCCAATATTTGTTGCAATCAAAAAATGTATTGCTTTTTTAATATTATCATAAATATTTCTTCCTTGTTTTACAGCCTCAACTATTGTAACAAAATTATCATCTGTAAGTATAATATCTGCCGCATTTTTAGCAACATCTGTACCATTTTTTCCCATAGCAATTCCAATATCAGCATTTTTCAAAGCAGGGCTATCATTTACACCATCACCTGTCATTGCAACAACTGCTCCATTACGTTGCCAAGCCTTTACAATTCTAACTTTATGTTCCGGAGTAACCCTTGCAAAAACCGAATATTTTTTTATATTTTTTTCCAATTGATTTTGTGTCATTTTATCAAGTTCTTGACCTGTTATAGCTAAATCCCTCTGTTCTAATATTCCCAAATCTTTTGCTATTGCTTTTGCTGTCTCTAAATGGTCACCTGTAATCATAACCGTTTTTATTCCTGAATTTTTACATACTTGAACCGCTTCTTTTACACCTTTTCTTGGAGGATCAATCATTCCAATCAAACCAACAAATGTCAAATTATTTTCAATACTCTGTGAATCTATTTTGCTTGGCAATACATCTAAGTCTTTATATGCCACAGCAATTACCCTTAAAGCTTTTTGTGCCATCTGCCTATTATCACTTTGAATTTTTAGATTTTCCAAACTTCTAATTTTAATATTATATTGATTTGTCATTTCACTTATAGTATCAATTTGCTTTGTACACTTTTGTAATAACACATCTGGTGCACCTTTTGTTATAACTCTATACTTATTACCTATTTTATGAATAGTAGTCATCATTTTTCTATTAGAATCAAAAGGAATTTCATTAACTCTTGGCATAAAATTTTCTAATCTATTTTTTACACTCCCAATATTTATTCCTTCCTCTACAATAGCCTTTTCTGTTGGTTCTCCTGAAACTTTTGTAACATCATTTTCCACATTAACATCACAATCTGTGCATAATGTAGCCAATTCTATAATAAATTTTCTATTTTGACTTCTAACATCAACAACTTTCATTTTATTTTGTGTTAAAGTTCCTGTTTTATCAGAGCAAATAACACTACTACTTCCAAGAGTTTCAACAGCTGGCAATTTTCTAATTATACTATTCTTTTTTGCCATTTTTGTAACACCAATTGAAAGCATAATTGTAACAATTGCAGGTAGTCCTTCCGGAATTGCAGCAACTGCAAGTCCAACAGATGTCATAAACATCTCAACAGGCTCTATATGTTTTATTAATCCCATAACAAAAATTATTACACATATTGCTAGACACGCTAACCCTAATATTTTACCAACTTCCCCTAACTTTTTCTGTAATGGTGTTTGCGGTGCCTCATCTTCTATGATCATATTAGCAATTTGTCCTACTTTTGTATTCATTCCAATGTCTGTAACAACCGCTTTTCCATGTCCATTTACTATTATACTAGCCATAAATGCCATATTTTTCATGTCTCCCAAAGGTGCATTTTTGCTACATAAAACATCAGCATCTTTTTCAGCCCCTTGTGTTTCTCCTGTTAATGATGATTCTTCTATTTTCAAATTATAACTTTCTAAAATTCTACAATCAGCAGGTACAAAATTTCCTGCATCTAAAATTATGATGTCTCCTTTTACAAGTTCTTCTGCATTTATTTCTACTGTTTTTCCACTTCTTATTGTTTTTGCAAGTTGAGGAGTCATTTGTTTTAAGGCTTCTATTGATTTTTCTGCTTTTGCCTCTTGAATTACTCCCATTAGTGCATTAAATACTACTATTACTATGATTATTATTGAATCTACATAGTCATTTTCTCCTTGCATTTTAGATACAACTGCTGATATTATTGATGCTATTATTAGTATGATTATCATAAAATCATTAAATTGTTTTATAAATTTTACTATAAAGCTTTCTTTCTTTTTTTCTTCTAACTTATTTTTTCCGTATTTTTCTTTTCTTTCTTTCACCTCTTTCTCTGTTAGTCCTTGTTTTTCATCTGTGTCTAATTGCCTTAACACTTCTTCTTTTCTTAGTGTTTGCCACATAATATTCACTCCTTTTTCTTATGAATTGTAACTTTTTATAATTTATTAAAATATATGTAGCTTGTACTTTTTTATTCCAAAGTAACATCAAAAATTTTTTGTCATATTATGTTGTAAGAGGTGTTATTATGATAAATTCATTACTTTTAGCAATATCCAGTAGTATTGATTCACTTGGAATAGGTATTACATATGGAATAAAAAATACAAAAATATCCAAAATAGGAAAAATAATTTTATTTACAATATCACTCATGACTACCTATATATCAATATTTTTTGGAAATATCATTCAATATATATTTCCAAAAGCATTTACTAATTTCATAGGTTGCTTAATATTAATTTGTATGGGAATATATATATGTTATCAAGCATTAAAAAAAGAGAAAGATTCACAAAATATATTCAATAGTCCAATATCTTCTGATTTAAATCATTCAAAAATTATTGAACCAAAAGAGGCTACATTTCTAGCAATTGCACTTTCTTTGGATAGTTTTTGTATTGGTATTTGTGGAGCAATAACTGATATAAATTTAACTTTATTTCCTTTTTTAGTAAGTATTTTACAACTAGCTTTTCTTAGTTTTGGAGCTTATTTAGGAATTCACATTAGAAATTTTTGCAAATTACCACAAAATGTATGGTCTGTTTTATCTGGAATATTATTAATTTTTATAGGACTTTTTAAATTTGTTGCATTTTGAATTAATTTGTAGTATAATGCTTGCATTAAACAACAGGAGGTAACACTTTATGAGCAACAAATCTTTGACAATAACTGATGAAAATGGTGTATATTTCACCATCACTGGTACAGAAGGCGCAATTATGTCTTTCTTAGAATGGGTCAATACGTATCATCGAGGAGATTACAATGATTCACAGAAATCTATTTTATGCAAAAATTCAAATGATGTAAAAGCATGCCATTTGCGGGCTATACGATCTAACCTGTGTATATCTCAGTTTGCAAAGAAAAATTGCTAATGCTTAATATTTTATTAAGTATATTGTGTCAAAAAACCGGAATCACTTGATTCCGGTTTTTATTTTATATTCAATAAATTTATTTTTTATTCTATTGTTTCAATTTCATAGACAACAACTTAGAAATACCACTCTCCTCCATAGTAACACCATAAACAGAATCAGCAGCCTCCATAGTACCCTTTCTATGAGTAATAACTAAGAATTGAGTATGTTCAGTAAACTTCTTCAAATAATCAGCATATCTAAACACATTTACATCATCAAGTGCTGCTTCAATTTCATCCAATACGCAGAATGGTGCTGGATTTATTTTTAAGATTGCAAATAATAATGCAATTGCTGTAAATGCCTTTTCTCCACCTGAAAGAAGCATCATATTTTGCAATTTTTTTCCTGGTGGTTGTACAGTAATTTCAATTCCGCACTCTAAAATATTTTCTTCATCTTCTAGTGTAAGTTCTGCTTTTCCTCCACCAAATAACTCTGCAAATACTTCGCCAAAGTTTTTATTTATGACCTTAAATTTTTCTTTGAATTGTTCTTTCATAATTTGAGTCATATCTGAAATTACTTTTCTTAATTTACTCATTGTATTTTCTAAATCTAAACGTTGTTCACTCATAAAATCATATCTATCTTTTAAATTTTTATATTCCTCTATTGCATTTATATTAACACTTCCAAGTTCTCTAATCTCGGTTCTTAAATTATTTACTCTTTTTTGTGTTAAAGCAACATTTTCAGGCTTTTGATATTGTTCTGCATTATTTGGTGTAAGTTCATATTCTTCCCACATTTTGTTAATAACGCCATTAATATCTTCATCGATTTTTGTTTTTTTAACATCTAATTTTACAAGTTGACCTTTCAAGTCTTCAATTACTTTAAATTTAACAGTAATCTCATCTTCTTGTTTAGAAAGTTTTTCACTCTTTTGAGCTCTTTCCTTTTTCAATTCTTCAATTTTTGAACTACTACTATTAACACTTTCTTTAACTTCCTCTATTTTTTGAAGGGTGTCTTGTATTGATTTTTCAAGTTCTTCATTGTCTTTTTTAATTTGTTCAATTTGTGCATTTTTATTTTCAATACTTGTATGTGCATTTTCTAACTCTTGATTAATTCTTTCTTGAATTTCCTGTATTGAAGCTTCACTCTCATCAAAAGATGATACAGAAATTTTCAAATTTGTAATATCAAAATTCAAATCATCAATATATTTTTGGTCATCTTTATTAAGTTCTGCAAATCCATTAATAATTTTAGAAAGTTCTTCATTTTGTTCAATAATCTTATTTATTTCAACTTGTAAATCACCTTTTGTTGAAACAGCTTTCTCTTTTTGTTTTTCAAGATTTGCCTGCTCTTCTTTTAGCCTATTTAAACGTTTTTCAAGTTTCTCAATATTTTCATTTATCGAAATAACTTTTTGCTTTTCAGTTGCATAAGTAATATCTATTTCTTGTAATTCTTTTTCAAGATTTGCAGATAACTCTAAAACACCTTCAATTGATTCTTCATATTCCTGTTTTTCGTCTTCTAATTTTTTGATTTTGACTTTTAGTTCATTTACTTCTTTTTCTAATTTTTCAATTTCTTTGCTTCTACCCAAAATATTAACAGTCTTTTTAGCAACAGAACCGCCAGTAATTGCACCAGATGGATTAATTAAATCACCTTCTGTTGTTACAATTCTAAATGTATAATCATTCTGTTTTGCAACTCTAATAGCAGTATCCATATTGTCAACAATTACAGTTCTACCAAGTAAATTCAAAATAATTTGTTCATATTTTTTATTATATTTTACAAGGTCTGATGCAATTCCAACAACACCACTCTCATTACCTTTTATTTTATCTAGTTTTCTACCTTTAACAGATGAAATTGGTAAGAATGATGCTCTTCCCAAATTGTTTTTTCTTAAATGTTCAACTAATCTTTTTGCATCTGTTTCAGTCTCTGTTACAATGTTTTGAAGGCTTGCACCTAAACACATTTCGATTGCAGTTTGTAACTCATCTGGTACTTCAATAATATTAGCTAAAACACCATTCATACCTTTTCCAAGCTCTTTAATATTTTCACAATCTTTAAGTAATGATTTAACACTTTTGATATATCCTTCTTTTTCTTTTTCGGTCTCTATCAAAAATTTTAATCTTGACTCTTTTATTCTCATTTCACTTGATAAAATATTTATATTACTTTCAAATGATTTGATTTTTTGATTTGCATCTTCTCTTTGTTTTGCAACTTCACTTAATGAATTTTGAGCCTTATTTTTCTTGTTCTCAATTTCATTAAATTGTTTAGCAATATATTCTTTATTAAGACGTGTTGAATCCAACTCAGAAATTGTTGATTGCATTTCTTGTCTTATTTGTGCTTGCCTTTTCTCAAAATTTTGGTAATTTATATTTTGAGCATTTATTTCTGATTGAAGTTCATATTTTTTGTCTGTATTTTCTTCTACTGTATGCTTGTATCCTTCAATTTCTAATTCTTTTGAAGATAATTTTTCTGTTAATTTATCTAGTTCTTCTTGTTTTTCATTTAGCTCTTTTTCAAATTTTTCTTTATTTTGTTTTAAATTATCTTTTTTAGCTTCTTTTTGTTCAATTTCTTCTTTTAATTCTTGAATTTTAGCATTTTGTTCATAAATTTCTTTTAGATATCTATCATTATTTTCATTATTATTTGCAATTCTAGTTTTAGCAACATTTATATCAGAATTTAATTGTTCGATTTGTTTTTGACTCTCAAAACCTATATTTGACATATTTTCAATTGTCTCTGTAATCTCATCAATGCTAGATTTTAACTCTTCTTTTAAGATTTTTATTCTTTCTAATCTTCCTTCTTCATCATTACATTGAGTCTGCATAATGTCAATATCTTGAACAACTTTTTCTAGTTCTTGTTTATATTTCTCTATATTGTAAACAAATAAACCAATCTCAATACTTTTCAATTCTTCTCTTAAATTCAAATATTTTTTAGCTTTATCAGCTTGAATTTGTAATGGTTCTAAATTGCCTTCTATTTCAGTCAAAATATCATTGATTCTTAAAAGATTTAATTTTGTATGTTCTAGCTTTTTCTCTGATTCTTGTTTTCTTGTCCTATATTTAACAATACCTGCTGCTTCTTCAAATATGTGTCTTCTATCTTCTGATTTATTACTCAAAATTTCATCAATTTTTCCTTGTCCAATAATTGAATATCCATCTTTGCCTATACCAGTATCCATAAATAATTCTAATACATCTTTTAGTCTGCATGGAACCTTATTTATAAAATAACCTGTCTCGCCACTTCTATAAATTTTTCTTGTAACAGTTACTTCCGTATATTCAATTGGTAATGCTCCATCAGAATTATCAAATACCAAAGAGGCTTCTGCAAAGCCCAAAGATTTTCTATTTTGGGTTCCTGCAAATATGATATCCATTGATTTTGTTCCTCTTAATGATTTCATACTTTGCTCTCCGAGTACCCACCTGATTGCATCTGATATATTACTTTTTCCTGACCCGTTTGGTCCTATTACTGTTGTTATTCCAGGCATTAGTTCTAATATTGTTTTATCTGCAAAGGATTTAAATCCTTGTAATTCTAATCTTTTTAAATACATTTTTTTCACCTTTTACATTTTACTATATAAAAAGACAAAAAGCAAGAAATTTTTTGTTTGTTTGATATTAATCCTGGTTTTGTTACCGTTCAGTAAGAATTTTTTTTATAGTATCGTTGCCTATATGTTTTTTGAAAATTGAACCTTTTCATTACATTCAAAAAGAAAATTTAATATAAAAAT
>OGZK01000162.1_pt1 | contig 61572 bp, 65 predicted proteins | sample 1576791 | NCBI WGS metagenome assembly OGZK01 (sample SAMEA3541556, study PRJEB24748) | human gut metagenome | biome: human gut; feature: human-associated habitat; material: faeces | place: China | collected 2012
TTTTTTCGCAAATTGCAGAAAATTTAACCAAGACGCAGGGCCGTGGTCAGGGCGCAGCCCTTCTGCATAACGTGATCCAGCACCACGCCCCGGGGCAGGGCCAGGCGGCTGAGAGCCAGCAGGGGGCCCTTGCCCGTCAGCTTGAACAGGGCCTCCTTGGCGGTCCAGATCTCCCAGAAACGGGCGCAGTCGCCGTCGTCGCCCACGCGGATGTAGGCCATCTCCGCCTCGGAGCAGACGCGGCGCATGAATTTCTCGTCCGCAGAGCGGACCACCTCCACATCCACGCCTACCGGCACATCGGCGATGGCGCAGACGGCGTAGGGGCCGGAATGGCTGACGGAAACGTAGACGCCCGCGGCGTCCACGGTGGGCTTGCCCATCTCATCCCAGCACAGGGGAACCTCCCCCTCGCCGCAGCCCAGGCGCTGCGCCAGCAGGCGGCGGGCCAGCAGCTCGCCGGCCACGGTGCGCCTGCGGTCGTCCTCGCCGGCGATGTCGTTGACGCGGCGGCGGCGCTCCTCATCCATCATACCCACGGTATGGGCCATGGTATCCGTGTCCAGCGTGCGGATGTCGTACCAAAGAAGTTCCATGTTTCCCTCTCCTCCCGATAATTCATTTTTGAGTTGAGTATAACACAACACCGCAGAAGATACCAGTATTTTATGCGCTTGCTTTTACGGAAAGAAAGAGGTACACTGTCACTGTATGGAATTACGGTGTGGATACACATACATCATATATATCATATGGATATAATACGCTTGCTCAGGAGGAGCAGTTATGGTTTCTATTGTAGAAGTGACCACGAAGGCGCAGCTGCGCCGGTTCGTGGATTATCCCAATCAGCTGTACCGCGGCGTGCCGCAGTTCGTGCCCGCCACGTATGGCGATGACCTGTCCGACTGGGACCGTCAGAAAAATCCGGCGTTCTCCTACTGCGACGCGCGGTGCTGGCTGGCGGAACGGGACGGGGAGATCGTGGGGCGCATCGGTGCCATCCGCAGCCGCAAGGCCAATGAAAAGTGGGGCACCAACCGGATGCGGTTCACCCAGGTGGACTTTATCGACGATCCTGAGGTATCCGCTGCGCTGTTCGCCGCCGTGGAGGACTGGGCACGGGAGCTGGGCTGCACCGCGGTGCATGGGCCGCTGGGCTTCACCGACATGGACCGTGAGGGCATGCTGGTGGAGGGCTTCGACCGCCGCAGCTGCTTCTTTACATACTATAATCACCCCTACTACATCGACCACATGGCGGCGCTGGGCTACGTGAAGGACGTGGACTGGATCGAGGAGCTCATCACCGTGCCCACCGACGAGAAAACCATCCAGCGGTGGGAGAAGCTGTCGGACTTCGTGCTCAAGCGCAACCATCTGCACATCGTGGAGCCCAAGAGCCGGCTGGCGTATCTGCCGCTGCTGAAGCCGTTTTTCGACCTGGTGAACGTGGCCTACGCCCCGCTGTACGGCACGGTGGATCTGACGGATGAACAGATCAAAAAGTATGCTTCCAAATTCGCGCCGCTGATCAACCCCCACACCACCTGTTTCGTCATGGATAAGAACGACCGGATGGTCGCCTTCGGCGTAGGCGCACCCAGTCTGGCCACCGCCATGCAGAAGCACAGGGGACGGCTGTTCCCCACCGGCTGGGTGGACGTGCTGAAATCCTTCCGGAAAAACGATACCGTAGACCTGCTGCTCATCGCCGTGCATCCGGACTACCAGTCCCGTGGCGTCAACGCCGTCATCCTCAGCAAGGCCATGAAGGGCTGCCTGAAGATGGGCATCAAGCAGGCGGAGACCGGCCCCATGCTGGAGATGAACGACAAGGTGCAGTCCCAGTGGAAGGACTTCCAAACGGAGCAGCACAAGCGCCGCCGGTGCTTCATCAAGGAGCTGATCCCTGCCGCCGCAGAGGCGGAGACGGAGAATGCCCCCGCCGGAGCCGCCGTATAAAGGAAAAAAGGGAACGCGCACGATGTGCGCGTTCCCTTTTTTCTTATGACAGGCCGTAGACCTCGGTGAACTTCTTCTCCAGATAGGCCACGTAGCAGTCGGGGTCGAACTTGCCGCAGACCGATTCGAACAGGGCCACGGGGTCCTTCATGCAGCCATGCTTCCAGATCCTGTCCTCCAGCCAGTTGTTGATGGGGGTCAGGTCGCCGGAGCGCACCACGGCGTCCACGTCCAGATCCTTGGACATCTCCTGGAGGTACTGGGCGCCGTAGGCCGAGCCGATGGCGTAGGAGGGGAAGTAGCCGATGTTGCCGTTGGCCCAGTGGGAGTCCTGCAGCACGCCCTGCCGGTCGTCGGGCACATCAATGCCCAGATATTCCTTATAGAGGCGGTTCCATTCGGCGGGCAGATCGTGGGCGGTGAGGGAGCCGTCGAACATGCGCTTTTCCAGCTCGTAGCGCACCATGATGTGCAGGCAGTAGGTCAGCTCGTCGGCCTCGGTGCGGATGAGGGAGGGCTCGGACTTGTTGATCATACGGTAGAAGTCGTCCTCCGTCACATGGTCCAGACGTGGGGCGAAGTGCTCCTTCAGCCACGGATAGATGATGGAGCAGAAGGCGCGGCTTCGGCCGATGATGTTCTCGTAGAAGCGGGACTGGCTCTCGTGGATGCCCATGGAGACGCCGGTACCCAGATTGCTGCGGGCCAGCTCCCTGCCGGTGTGCAGCTCATACAGGGCGTGGCCGCCCTCGTGGATCACGGAGAACAGGGAGGAGGCCACCATGTCGGCGTGGTAGTGGGTGGTGATGCGCACGTCGTCCCGGGAGAAGTTGATGGTGAAGGGGTGCTCCGTCTCGCCGATGGTACAGTGGTTCCTGTCGATGCCCATGACATCCATGACGAAGTCGGAGAACTCCCGCTGGATGGGGATGGGGAAATCGGCGTGGAGCGGTGCGTCGTCCACCCGGTCGGCGTGGGCGGTGACGCGCTGGATCAGGGGCACCAGCTTTTGCCGCAGAGCGGCGAAAAATTCGTCGCAGGCGGCAGTGGTCAGGCCCCGCTCATAGTTGTCCAGCATCGTCTCGTAGGGAGCCTTGTCCGGCTCCCAGTACAGGGCGAAGCGCTTCAGGGTGTCGAACATCTCCTGCAGATACGGCTCGAACAGGGCGAAATCATTGGTCTCTTTGGCGGTCTGCCACACATCGTCAGCCTTGATCGACAGACGCTGATAGGCCACGAACTCCTCCTCCGGGATGCGGCGGGTACGGTCGTAGCTACGCCAGTACTCCTCCACCTTGCGGCGGGTGACGGCGTCCAGCTCCTCCCGCGCAGCCATCAGGGTCTCCAGCATCTCCACCGTCTCCGGTGCAGTGGTGAGCTGATAGTCGATACGGCTCAGCTCCGCCGATGTGTCGCCGCGGACGGCGGCAGCGCCCTTGGGCGCCACGGTGACGCCGTCGTAGTACAAAAGGCCCATGGCGTGGCCCAGTGCAAAGCTGGTCTGTTCATAGGTTTTCAGCTTTTCCAATGCTTCGGTAACAGTCATGCGCATACCTCCTGTTTGTCATTTCTCTGATTATACCATCCGCAGCGGAAAGACACAAGCGGGGAAAAAGTATACAGAATCTTAATAGACTGCCGGCGGCAAACATGGTAGAATAGAGAAAATACGGTCAGAAAGGGCGGAGTACACTTGGAACTCAACAAAAAGACCATGCAGCGCATCATGCTGCTCATCGCCTTTGCGGTGCTGCTGTTCTGGGGGCTTTACAACATCTCGGCAGTGACAAAGGTGCTGGGGAAGCTGCTGGATCTGCTGTCGCCGCTGCTGCTGGGCATCTGCATCGCCTTTGTGCTGAACCTGATGATGGCGGCGCTGGAGCGGCTGTGGGACCGTGCGCTGGCCAAATGGGACAGTCGGTGGAACCGGAAGCTGAAGCGGCCCGTCTGTCTGGCGCTGACCATGGTGCTGTTCATCGGCATCATTTTCGCCATCTTCTTTATTCTTCTTCCCCGGTTGGAGGAGGCGGGCTCCACGCTGGTGGCCAACATCCCCACCTACGTGGCCCAGATCCAGGCGTGGTGGGGAAACCTCAGCGCCTTCGGGGCGGAGCACGGCGTGACCCTGCCGGAGCTGGCGCTGGACGCGGACAGCGTGAAGAATACCATCACCGGCTTTTTGCAGGAGAAGGGCGACAGCGTGGTGAACACCACGGTGAACATCACCGCCTCCATCGTGGGGGCGCTGGTGAACTTCCTGCTGGCGCTGGTGTTCTCCCTGTACCTGCTGGCCCAGAAGGAGACGCTCCTCGCCCAGTCCAGGCGGCTGCTGCGGCGCAGCCTGCCTCAGAAGGCGGCGGACCGGCTGCTGCGGCTGCTGAGCCTGAGCAACAACGCCTTTTCCAGCTTCGTCACCGGTCAGGTGACGGAGGCGTTCATTCTGGGCACCCTATGCTGTCTGGGCATGCTGATCCTGCGTCTGCCCTACGCCCTGCCGGTGTCGGTCATCATCGCGGCACTGTCGCTGATCCCCATCTTCGGCGCGTGGATCGGCGCGGCCACCGGCGCGTTCCTCATCGTGTTCCAGAGCCCCATCAAGGCCCTGACGTTCCTGATCTTCCTGCTGATCCTGCAGCAGGTGGAGGGCAACCTCATCTATCCCAAGGTGGTGGGCAAGTCCGTGGGACTGCCCGGGCTGTGGGTACTGGCCGCCGTCACCTTGGGCGGCGGGGCCTTCGGTGTGCTGGGCATGCTGCTGGGCGTGCCGGTGTGCTCCATCGTATACTCGCTGGTGCAGGAGTTCATCCGCAGCAAGCCGGCGGAGGAGTCCTGAAAATAAGCCATACGGCCCAAAGCGCTCCGCCTTCCGGCGGGGCGCTTTTTCCTGCGCCGTGTTTACAAATAATTAAAATAGCACCTATTGACATTATCTGGGGAGGGTGGTAAACTGCGTTTAGCACTCGAAAAGCAGGAGTGCTAAACGGAGAAAGCTATGGAATTGACAGACCGCAAAAAGCAAATATTGAAGATCGTGGTGGAAAGCTACATCAACACCGCCGAGCCCGTGGGCTCCAAGGCCATCGTGGAACAGATGCCCGGCAAGATCAGCTCCGCCACCATCCGCAACGAGCTGGCGGATCTGGTGGAGATGGGCTATCTGGAGCAGCCCCACACCTCTGCGGGACGTGTGCCGTCGGCCAAGGGCTACCGGCTGTACGTCAACGAGCTGATGGAGCGCAAGGCTCTGTCGCCGGAGGAGACGGCCAAGATCAACGATGCCCTGTCCGGCCAGATGAAGCAGGTGGATCAGGTCATCAGTCAGGCCGGACAGATGGTATCCAGCTTTGTGGGCTACCCCACCTACGCCGTGGCCGATCACCGGACGGTCGCCACCGTGCAGCGGTTCGAGCTCATCTCCGTCAGCGAGAGCAGCTTTATCGCCGTGGTGATGCTGTCGGACAACCGCGTCAAGAGCCAGCTGATGCAGCTGGACCTGCCGGTGGACGCCGAGACGCTGCCGCAGCTGAGCCACCTGCTGAACACCCACTTTGTGGGGGCGGCGCCGGAACAGATGAATGCCACGCTGATGAGCCTGTCGGATCAGGTGTCGGGCCAGTGGTTCCTGCTTCTCAACCGCGTGACGGAATATGCCTGCACGCTGTTGGAGGAGACCCAGCACCAGCAGGTGTTTACCAACGGCGCCAGCCAGCTTCTGAAGTTTCCGGAATTTCGGGACATCGACAAGGCCCACGATCTCATGAGCTTCATGGTGGACAATAAGGAGGACCTGCCGGTGCCCCAGAGCGATGCGCCCATGCAGATCCTTATCGGGCCGGAAAACGTCAACGACGCCCTGAAGGAGAGCAGCGTGGTCATCGCCAGCTACGACATTGGGGACAACATGCGGGGTCTGGTGGGCGTTGTGGGCCCTACTCGCATGGATTACGCCGCTGTGGCGGCGCGGCTGAGCTACTTTGCAGAGAGCCTGAGCCGCATGTTTGGTAAAAAACAGCTACCGGAGGATATACAATGAGCGAAAAGGATAAGCAGAAGAAAGCGTCCGCCGAAGAAACGGCGGCGCAGGAGACGGCGGAACAGACTGCGGCGCCCGCCGAGGAGGCGGTGCAGGAGGAGACGTTCACCGTCACCAAGTCCCAGATGGAGCAGATGGAGCAGCTGGCCAAGGTGCTGGCCGATGCCAACGACAAGTACCTCCGTCTGGCGGCGGAATACGACAACTATCGCAAGCGCACCACCCGCGAAAAGGAAAATGTGTACGGTACGGCCAAAGCCGACACCATCAAGCCGTTTTTGGCGGTGCTGGACAATCTGGAGCGGGGCGTGCAGCAGTTTGAGGAGGGTGACGGCCACCGGCAGGGGCTGGAGATGATCTGCAAGCAGTTCATCGACGTGCTGGGCCAGATGGGCGTTACCGAGATCCCCGCGCTGGGGCAGCCCTTCGATCCGGAAAAGCACAACGCCGTGATGCACACGGAGGACGAGAGCGCCGGAGAGAACACCATCGTGGAGGTGTTCCAGAAGGGCTTCATGATCGGAGATAAGGTGCTGCGCTTCGCCATGGTGAAGGTGGCAAACTGAAAGGAGTATTTCCATGAACGAAAAGAATCTGTATAAGAGCAGTACGGACAAGAAGCTGGCCGGCGTCTGCGGCGGCATCGCCGAGTATTTCAACATCGACTCCACGCTGGTGCGTCTGGGCTGGGTGCTGTTCAGCCTGCTGGGCGGCAGCGGTCTGCTGGCGTATATCATCGCGGCGATCATCATGCCCGACCGGCCCTATTGATCTCTTAAACCCGTAAATAAATGAAATTAAGATAAATTCAGGAGGCAATCATTATGTCTAAAGTTATCGGTATCGACCTCGGTACGACCAATTCCTGCGTAGCCGTGATGGAAGGCGGCGAGGCAGTCGTTATTCCTAACGCGGAAGGCAACCGCACCACCCCGTCTGTGGTGGCGTTCAGCAAGACCGGTGAGCGTATGGTGGGTCAGGTGGCAAAGCGTCAGGCCATCACCAATCCCGACCGCACCATTTCCTCCATCAAGCGCGAGATGGGCACCGACCACCGCGTCTCTATCGACGGCAAGAGCTACACCCCCCAGGAGATCAGCGCCATGATCCTGCAGAAGCTGAAGGCTGACGCAGAGGCGTATCTGGGCAGCACCGTCACCGAGGCTGTCATCACCGTCCCCGCCTACTTCACCGACTCCCAGCGTCAGGCCACCAAGGACGCCGGTAAGATCGCCGGTCTGGACGTGAAGCGTATCATCAACGAGCCTACCGCCGCCGCGCTGGCCTATGGCGTGGACAAGGAGCAGGCCCAGAAGATCATGGTGTACGACCTGGGCGGCGGCACCTTCGATGTGTCCATCCTGGAGATCGACGACGGCGTCATCGAGGTGCTGGCCACCGCTGGCAACAACCGTCTGGGCGGTGACGACTTCGACCAGTGCATCATGAAGTATCTGGTCAGCGAGTTCAAGCGCACCGATGGCATCGACCTCAGCGGCGACAAGGTGGCCATGCAGCGTCTGAAGGAGGCCGCCGAGAAGGCCAAGATCGAGCTGTCCGGCGTCACCACCAGCAACATCAACCTGCCCTATATCACCGCCGACGCCACCGGCCCCAAGCATCTGGACGTGACGCTGACCCGCGCCAAGTTCAACGAGCTTACCGGCCATCTGGTGGACGCTACCATGGGTCCCGTGCGTCAGGCCATGTCTGATGCCGGTCTGAAGCCCTCTGACCTCGCCAAGGTGCTGATGGTGGGCGGCTCCAGCCGTATCCCCGCCGTGGTGGAGGCCGTGAAGAGCTTCACGGGCAGCGAGCCCTTCAAGGGCATCAACCCCGATGAATGCGTGGCCATGGGCGCGGCTCTGCAGGCCGGTGTGCTGACCGGCGACGTCAAGGGTCTGCTGCTGCTGGATGTCACCCCCCTGTCTCTGGGCATTGAGACCATGGGCGGTGTCTGCACTCGTCTGATCGAGCGCAACACCACCATCCCCGTCAAGAAGAGCCAGATCTTCTCCACCGCCGCCGACAACCAGACCTCCGTGGAGGTCAACGTGCTGCAGGGTGAGCGCGAGATGGCCGCCGCCAACAAGAGCCTGGGCCGCTTCCATCTGGACGGCATCGCTCCGGCACGCCGCGGCGTGCCTCAGATCGAGGTGACCTTCGACATCGACGCCAACGGCATCGTCAACGTGTCCGCCAAGGATCTGGGCACTGGCAACGCCCAGCACATCACCATCACTTCCTCCTCCAACATGAGCAAGGATGACATTGAGAAGGCCGTCAAGGAGGCCGAGCAGTATGCCGCCGAGGATGCCAAGATCAAGGAGAAGGTGGAGATCCGCAACCAGGCCGATCAGCTGGTCTATCAGGCTGAGAAGACCCTGAGCGAGGTGGGCGACAAGGTGCCCGAGAGCGAGAAGGCTCCCGTGCAGGCCGGTCTGGATAAGCTGAAGGAGACTCTGAAGGGCGAGGACACCGACGCCATCAAGGCCGCTACCGAGGAGCTGACCCAGCTGTTCTATAAGATGAGCGAGAAGCTGTACCAGCAGGCGGCGCCCCAGGGCGATCCCAACATGGGCGGTCAGCCCCAGGGCGACCCCAATGCAGGCGGTCAGCAGTACTACGACGCCGACTACAAGGTAGTCGATGACGACGACCAGAACAAGTAACACATATCCCACGAGAGGGACAGGGCAGCCTGTCCCTTCTTGTGGTATTATCGGAGAGAACGACGATGGCAGAAAATAAACGCGATTACTATGAGGTCCTGGGCGTCAGCAAGGGCGCATCCGAGGACGAGATCAAAAAAGCATATAAGAAGCTGGCCCGCAAGTACCACCCTGACATGAACCCCGGCGACAAGGAGGCCGAGGAGAAGTTCAAGGAGGTCAACGAGGCCAACGAGGTGCTGTCTGATCCGGAGAAGAAGGCGCGGTATGACCAGTTCGGCTTCGCCGGCGTGGACCCCAGCTACGGCGCAGGGGCAGGCGGAGCCGGCGGCGGCTTTGGCGGCGGCTTCGACTTCGGCGATCTGGGCGACATCTTTGGCAGCTTTTTCGGCGGCGGCTTCGGCAGCGGCGGGCAGACCCGCCGCAATGGCCCCCAGCGGGGCGAGAGCATCCGCGCCAGCGTGGCCGTGACGTTCCTGGAGGCGGCCCACGGCTGTGAGAAGGATGTCACTATCGAGCGCAGCGAGCAATGCCCCACCTGCAAGGGCAACGGCTGTGCCCCGGGCACCACGCCGGAGATCTGCCCCGACTGTCACGGCAGCGGCATGGTGCAGGTGCAGCAGCGCACGCCCATGGGCGTGTTCGCCAGCAGCAGGCCCTGCCAGCGCTGCCGCGGCACCGGCAAGATCATCCACCAGCCCTGCGCCGACTGCGGCGGCAGCGGTGCGGTGCGCAAACGCAAGACCATCAAGGTCACCATCCCCGCCGGTATCGACCACGGCCAGACCATCTCCCTGCGTGGGCAGGGCAACGCCGGTAAGAACGGCGGGCCTGCCGGCGATCTGCTGATCACCGTGATGGTGCGGCCCCATGAGCTGTTCCGCCGCGAGGGCTACGACGTGTTCTGCGAGGCGCCCATCACGTTCAGCCAGGCGGTGCTGGGTGCGAAGCTGAAGATCCCCACCATCGACGACTCCGTGGAGTACAGCATCCCCGAGGGCACCCAGACCGGCGCTGTGTTCCGGCTGCGGGGCAAGGGCATCCCTGTGCTCAACGGACGGGGCCGGGGCGATCAGTACGTCACCGTGGTCATCGAGACGCCCCGCGGCCTGAACCGCGAGCAGAAGGAGGCGCTGAAGAAATTCAGCGAGACGCTGGGCGAGAAGAACTATGAAAAGCGCAAGAGCTTTCTGGACTTCCTGAGAAAGAAATAAGGTGCCGTATGTATCTGGCTGATTATCACACCCATTCCGACTGCTCCCCCGACGGGCGGGAAACCATCGCCCGCATGGCGGAGGCCGCCGTGGCCCGCGGGCTGGACGAGATCTGCATCACCGACCATGTGGACACCATCTGCTGGGGCAGCCTCCAGCCCCGCTGGGACTTCGACTGGGACAAGGCCCAGACGGAGCTGGCGGAGGCGCGGCGGCTGTACGGCGACCGGCTCACCATCCGGCTGGGCGCGGAGCTGGGCGAGGCGAATCTGGCCTTTGACCGGGCGGAGCATCTGCTGGATCACGCGCCCAAGCTGGATTTCGTCATCGGGTCCGTCCACATGGCGGGGAAAAATTTTGGAAATTTTGACCTGTACTACGTTGAAAAAAATTCGGAAACGTATTATCATGCACTTATCGACAGTTATCTGGAGGATGTGCTGGAGTTGGCGAAGTGGGGGCGGTGCAGCGTGCTGGGCCACCTGACGCTGCCGCTGCGGTACATAAACGAGAATCTGGGTGAGCACATGACGTTCCAGTCCCATATGGCGCAGGTAGAGGACATCTTCCGCACCATCATCCCCAAGGGGCTGGGCATCGAGTGCAACACCAACCGCGGCAACACGCCGCTGCCGGCCGGAGACATCCTCCGGCTGTACCGGGAGATGGGCGGCGAGGTCATCACCCTGGGCTCCGATGCGCACTCCCGCGACATGGTGGGCTGCGCCATCCCTGAGCGGCAGCAGCTGCTGCGGGACTGCGGCTTCCGGTATTTCTGCACATTTGAGGGTGGAAAGCCCATTTTCCGCCCCCTATAAAAGAAAAAGGAGAACACGACCATGAAAATTGCCATCGGCTGCGACCACGGCGGCTATCTGCTGAAACAGGACATTCTCATCTGGCTGGAGGAGCACGACATCGACTTTGAGGATGTGGGCTGCTTCTCCACGGAGAGCGTGGACTATCCCGTTTACGCCGAGAAGGTGGCCCGGGCCGTGGCCGCCGGGGAGTGCAGCAAGGGCATTGTCATCTGCACCACCGGCATCGGCGTGTCCATGGCCGCCAACAAGGTGGGCGGCGTTCGCTGCGCCCTGTGCACCGATTGTTTGCAGGCGGAGATGACCCGCCGCCACAACGATGCCAATGTGCTGGCGCTGGGCGCCGGTATCACAGGGCCGAATCTGGCCAAGCGCATGGTGGAGATCTTCCTGTCCACAGAGTTTGAGGGCGGACGCCACGCCCGCCGCGTGGCGCTGGTGGACAGCATCCAGCCCTAAGGGAGGGTACGCCTATGGCGACAAGGGGGTACAACAGTTATCGGGGCCGCGTTTCCACCGGCCGTATCGTGCTGATCGTGGTATTGGTGCTGATCCTGCTGGGCGCCGTGGGATATCTGGCGGTGCAGAACTATCTGGTCTACGATGAGGCGGGACAGGTCCATCTGGAGCTGCCCTGGGGACGGCATGACGGCACACCCACGCCGGATAAGACGCCGGTGGAGGATGTGGACATCGACCGTCTGGAACCAGAGAGCACGCTGACGCCGGTAACGGCGCTCCACGCCACACGCCTGCCCGACGACTGCCTGTGGTGGGGCGCGGACTACATCATGAACACCCTGGTGCCGGAGGACATGGTGCTGGCGGTGAAGCGCGAGAACGGCGGCATCACCTACGGCACGCAGGTGTCGGTGCCACAGAACGTCATCGTGGAGCAGGGACGCCCGCTGGACTGCCTGAAGCAGCTGCTGGCCAGCGACCGATACACGGTGGCGCGTATCTGCTGCTTCAGCGACAGCGCCTACGCACAGGGACTGCCGGAGACGGCGCTGGTGCGGGAGGACGACAGTTTGTGGTACGATGCCAACGGCGGCGCGTGGCTGGATCCTACCAATCCCGCAGTGCTGAGCTACATCACGGCGCTGAGCACCGAGTGCGCGGAGCTGGGGTTCGACGAGATCCTGCTGGACTGGTTCTGCTATCCGGCGGAGGGAGATCTGGAGGCTATCGCCAACGGCGGCAGCGACCATGTGCAGATCCTCACCGACTTCGCCAAGAGCCTGCGCAGCAGTCTGCCGGAGGGCGTGGCCCTGTCGGTGACGCTGCGCGGCAGCGGGGACAACGCCCTGACGGCGACCCAGCTGGCGGAGCTGTTCGACCGCATCTATCTCCCGTCCGGAGAGGACGCGGCAGCGGTGCAGCGGCAGCTGCCCAAGGGCTACGACGCGGAGACGCGGCTGGTGGCAGCGGCTGCGGAGGCGCCGGCGTCCGGCAGCTACGTTATCAACAGCTGAACGTAAAAAAGAGGCCGTCCGGCGTATGCCGGACGGCCTTTTTCTTGTGTTGACAACAGCGTGAACCGTTGTTATCATGATGGTATTACATAGAAAAGGAGAGAGTCCCATGAAGCAACTGATTTTCCTGATCGTCGCGGTGGTTCTCGCCATTGCCGCAACCGTATTGGCATTTATCTTCATTGTGCCGGAAAAGCGCCGGGAGAAGCTGAACGCCTTCGGCAAATTCCTGCACGATCTGTGCAGCTTCAAGTTCCTCGTGGTGGAAAAGATCCTGCAAGCGCTGTACATCTTCTCCACCGCCTTCATCGTTCTCTACGGCGTGCTCCAGCTGTTCAATGTCCAGAGGGATTACTGGACCGGCGCAAGCAGATGGATGGGCGGCACCGGCCTGCTGTGCATCATCGTGGGACCCATCGCCGTTCGCCTCAGCTATGAGCTGATGATGATGGCCATTCTGCTGGTGAAAAATGTCATCTCCATCAACCGTAAACTGGCGGACGAGACCGGCAGCGCCGGCGGCGATGTGTTTGCCGCCCCTGATGTGGAGGAGCTGAAAAAGGCTATCCAGCGCAAGGAGCCGCAGCCGCAGCCTCCGGTTCAGCCGCAGCCGCCGTACCAGCCGCAGCCGCAGCCCCAACCTCCGGTGCAGCCCCAGCCCGTTTGGGAGGAGCCTGCCCGGCCCGCCCAGTTCTGCCGGGAGTGCGGCAGCAGACTGGAAAACGGCGTTTGCCCCCAGTGCGGGAAGCCCGCGCAGGAGCAGTAAGCGTCAGCATAGTAAAAAAGAGGCCGTCCGGCGTATGCCGGACGGCCTTTTTAGCTGCGGATAGATCAGTTGTTGTCGTCGGGACGGGGACGGCGGTACTCCAGTGCCGGCTCCTCGCCCTTGAGCACGCGGAGAGCGCCCTGCGCCAGCGCCAGCAGCTCGTCCTCGCCGGGGTAGACGGTGATGGGAGCGATCCAGCTGACCATCTCGGAAATGGCATCCACCGTCTCCTTGCCGTAGGCGATGCCGCCGGTGAGGATGATCTGATCCACCTTGCCGTGCATAACGGCGGCCATGGCGCCGATCTCCTTGCCGATCTGATAGTGGAACGCGTCCACCACACCGGCGATCTTCTTATCGTGTTCGGCCTGCGCCAGCAGATAGCGCATGTCGTTGGAGCCGGTGTAGGCCACCAGACCGCCGCGTCCGGACAGCATGCGGTGCATCTCCCCCTCGGTGTACTTGCCGGAGAAGCACTGCTTCACCAGCTGGCCGGTAGGCAGGGAGCCGGAGCGCTCGGGAGAGAAGGGACCCTCGCCGTCCAGTGCGTTCTGGGTGTCCACCACGCTGCCCTTCATGTGGGCGCCGATGGAAACGCCGCCGCCCATGTGGCAGACGATGAGGTTCAGCTCCTCATATTTCTTGCCCTGCTCCTTGGCAAAGCGCTTGGCCACGGCCTTCTGGTTCAGGGCGTGGAAAATGCTGACACGCTGGAACAGGGGATGACCGGCATAGCGGGCCACATCAGCCATCTCATCGATGACCACGGGGTCCACGATGTAAGAGGGGATGCCCAGCTCGTCGCCGATCTCGCGGGCGATCAGGCCGCCCAGGTTGGAGGCGTGCTGACCCTGAATGCCGATGGTGCAGTCCGTGACCATGTTGTCGTTGACGGCGTAGGTGCCGCCGCGGATGGGACGCAGCAGACCGCCGCGGCCGCTGACGGCGGACAGGGTGCGGGCGTCGATGCCCTGCTCGCGCAGCGCGCGCATGACCAGATCGCGGCGCCAGTCCTTCTGGGCGGCGATGGTTTTGAACTGGGCAATGTCCTCCGCACTATGGCGCAGGGTCTTGTCAAAGAGCAGCTGCTCATCCTCATAGACACCGATCTTGGTGGAGGTGGAGCCGGGGTTGATGACGAGAATTCTGTAAGACATGGTGGGGTTCCTCCTAAGCTCATTTGTTCCGGCGGGCGCATTTTCACGCGCCCTGCAAATCACTATCCTCCATTATACAAAATTTTTCTCAGTCTGTAAATGGCTTTTTGCGCAAAAATCGCGGAGTTTTCCCCATCATGATGGTGAATAGATTGACAAAGCCCGCCGCGTGCTCTACAATAGAATGAATGACTGCCAGTATTTTAAGCCGTCCTTCCATTCGGGGCGGCGGAAAAGGAGATAGACCACCTATGGAAAAAAATACGTTTTATATCACAACGCCCATCTACTATCCATCGGACAAGCTGCACATCGGCCATACCTACTGCACCGTAGCCACCGACGCCATCGCCCGCTACAAGCGTTTGCGGGGCTACGACGTGATGTTCCTCACCGGTACCGATGAGCACGGCCAGAAGATCGAGACCAAGGCCGAGGAGGCCGGCATGACCCCCCAGGCCTTTGTGGACCGCATCGTGGAGGGAGAGCGGGGCGTCCGCGATCTGTGGAAGCTGATGAACATTTCCAACGACCGCTTCATCCGCACCACCGATGACTATCACTGTGCCGCCGTGCAGAAGATCTTCAAGAAGATGTATGACAACGGCGACATCTATAAGGGCGCCTATAAGGGCAAGTACTGCACCCCCTGCGAGAGCTTCTGGACCGAGAGCCAGCTGGTGGACGGCAAGTGCCCTGACTGCGGCCGCGAGGTACACGACGCCGAGGAGGAGGCCTATTTCTTCCGGCTGAGCAAGTACGCCGACAGGGTGCAGCACCTGCTGGAGGACACCGACTTCCTGCAGCCCCGCTCCCGCGTCAACGAGATGGTGAACAACTTCATCAAGCCCGGTCTGGAGGACCTGTGCGTCAGCCGCACCAGCTTCACCTGGGGCATCCCCGTGGACTTCGACCCGGGCCACGTGGTGTACGTGTGGGTAGACGCGCTGTTCAACTACTGTACGGCGCTGGGCCTGGACAACGACCGGTATCACGATTTTGAGAAGTTCTGGCCTGCCGACTACCACATCGTGGGCAAGGAGATCGTCCGTTTCCACAGCATCATCTGGCCCGCCATGCTGATGAGCGTGGACCTGCCCCTGCCCAAGCATGTGTACGGCCACGGCTGGCTGGTCATCGACGGCGGCAAGATGTCCAAATCCAAGGGCAATGTGGTGGACCCCTACGTGCTGGCAGAGATGTTCGGCGTGGACGCCCTGCGCTTCTTCCTGCTGCGGACGTTCCCCTTCGGCTCCGACGGCAACTTCTCCAACGAGCTGCTGATCAGCACCATCAACACCGACCTTGCCAATAAGCTGGGCAACCTGGTGAGCCGCACCACCGGCATGGTGGAGAAATACTTCGGCGGCAAGCTGCCCGCCGCCCGCGAGGACGCGCCGGAGGACTGCGACCTGAAAAAGACCGTGTGTGCCCTGCGGAGCCGCTATGAGGCGGAGATGGACAAGCTCCAGCTGCAGAACGGGCTGGACGAGATCTTCAAGGTCATTGACCGCGCCAACAAGTATATCGACGAGACGGCCCCCTGGACGCTGGGCAAGGACGAGAGCAAACACGTCCGGCTGGCCACGGTGCTGTATAACCTGCTGGAGACCATCCGCGTGTGTACTACGCTGCTGATGCCGGTGATGCCGGACACCTGTGAGAAGATCTTTGCCAAGATCGGCGCAGGCGCGGCAGCCCGCACCTGGGACAACGCCAACGTGTGGGGCGTGCTGCCCACCGAGGCTCAGGTCTCCAAGGGCGAGAATCTGTTCCCCCGCGTGGACGCCGAGGCCACGCTGGAGAAGCTCAACGCCATGCAGGAGGCTCAGAAGAAGGCGGCGCTGCCCGCCGTGGAGGTGGAGCCCTTCGTGCAGGAGGAGGTGGACTTCGACACGTTCCTGAAGTCCGACTTCCGCGCCGTGAAGATCAAGAACTGCGAGGCTGTGAAGAAGAGCGACAAGCTGCTGAAGTTCACGCTGGACGACGGCAGCGGCACCGACCGCATCATTCTCTCCGGCATCCACCAGTACTATGAGCCGGAGCAGCTCATCGGCAAGACGGCCATTGCCATCCTGAACCTGCCGCCCCGCAAGATGATGGGCATCCCCAGCTGCGGCATGCTGATCTCCGCCGTCCATCAGGAGCACGGCGAGGAGAAGCTGCACCTGATGCTCATCGATGACAGCGTGCCCGCCGGCGCCAAGCTGTGCTGAGCATCTGACACAACGATAAAAAGGACCTGAACGCATGGCGTTCAGGTCCCTTTTTTGTCCAGTTGTCAGGAAATGCGGAACAGGCGCTTGCCGTTCTCCGTGGTGAGGCGGGCCATCTCCTCCGGCGCGACGCCCTTCCACTCTGCCAGCTTTTCCGCCACCAGACGGACATAGCCGGAGTCGTTGCGCTTGCCGCGATAGGGCACCGGCGTCATGTAGGGGCTGTCCGTCTCGATGAGCATCCGGTCCAGCGGCGTCACCGCCGCCACCTCCGGCGCGCGGCGGGCGTTCTTATAGGTCACGGGGCCATCAAACCCCAGATACCAGCCCAGCTTCAGCAGCTCCTGCGCCATCTCGGGACTGCCGGAAAAGCAGTGAAACACGCCGGTGACATCGGGGAATTCCCGCACGATGGAGAGGGTGTCGGCGTGAGCCTCCCGATCGTGGACGATCACCGGCAGCTGAAGCTCCCGCGCCAGCGCCAGCTGGCGGCGGAACACCTGCTGCTGGAATTCCCGAGGCGGGTTCTCCTCCCAGTAGTAATCCAGCCCGATCTCGCCGATGGCCACCACCTTGGGCTGCTGCGCCAGGGGACGCAGGGCCGCCAGATCGTCGTCGGTGCAGCCGCCGCAGTTCTCGGGATGGATGCCCACCGCCGCGTAGACATGGGGGTAGGCCGCCGCCAGCTCCACCGCTCTGCGGGAGCTGGTGAGGTCGCAGCCCGGATCGATGACCAGCCCCACACCGCAGTCCGGCAGGGCCGTCAGCAGCGCGTCGCGGTCGGCGTCAAAGGCTTCATCGTCGTAGTGGGCGTGGGTATCGAACAGCATGGGTCAGTCCTCCAGGTGAACGCGGCCCAGCTTGGTGGCAGCGATGTACTTGTCCTTGATCTCCCGCAGGCGGGCCATATGGGGCTGCTCCATGTGGACGCGCTGGTGGGCCGCGCTCTCCCAGCGCTCGATGAGCAGGACCTCGTTCTCGTCCTGAGCGGAGAAGTAGTAGTCATAGGCCAGGCAGCCGTCCTCCTGCCGGATCTGGGTCAGGATACCCGCCTCCACGATGTCGCGGACGAAGGACTCGCGGCAGCCGGGCTTGGCCGTGTAGCGCACGTACAGGATCAGTTGTTCTTCCATGTTTCAGCACCTCCAGATTTTATTGCACCTATTGTAGCACACGGCGGAGGACGGTGCAAATTTTTTGGACGCGGAGCGAAAAATGTATTTACAATCCGTATTATATAGGGTATGATTTACGGGCTGTATAAAAATAAACGGGGTGAGAGAATTGGCAACGGATTTTTCCAGAACGTTGAGCCTGCTGCGGCAGGAGATGGGCATCAGCCAGCGGAAGGCCGCTGCGGCACTGGGCATCAGTCAGGCGCTGCTGAGCCACTACGAAAATGGCATCCGCGAGCCCGGACTGGCCTTCGTGGCCCGGGCCTGCGACTTCTATCACGTGTCGGCGGACTTTCTGCTGGGGCGCACCAGCTCCCGCGACGGGTCCATCATTGAGGCGGCGGAGCTGTATGACGCCAGCGACGAAAAGGGAACGCTGAAGGGCAGTATCCTGGCCACCTTGCAGAAAAAGCTGGTGGTGAACACCGCCGGCCTGCTGTTCGACCTGCTGGGCAAGTGCGGCGACCGGACGGCCATCACCGCCGCCGGCGACTATCTCAGCACGGCGCTGTATACCCTGCTGCGGCACTACTACCGGCGGGGCGGCGGCAACGAGGATTTCTTCGCCGTGGACAGCGTGGACTTCGATGCGGGCACGGTGGACGCCGCTATGCTGCGCAGCCGCGCGGTATACCTGCGGGCGCTGGCTGAGACGGAGCAGGTGCCGGAGCTGAACTCCGATGCGCTCACCGCCGCCCCCGGCGTGGGGCAGAGCACGGCGCAGGTGGTCCACAATGTGGACGACCTGGCGGCGAAGCGGTGAAAATAATTTTGACATTCTCGGCGGAAATGGATTCCGCCTGCGGCAAGGTTTTGCCCCGCAAAACGCTTGTACGCGCTCCACGCGGGCAGCGTGGATTTCCAAAGGAGGCTTTCTACTATGTTTGACCAGTCCCATATCCGCAACTTTTCCATTATTGCCCACATCGACCACGGCAAATCCACGCTGGCAGATCGCCTGCTGGAGAAGTGCAACGCCGTGCCGGAGCGGGAGATGGAGAACCAGCTGCTGGACAATATGGATCTGGAGCGGGAGCGGGGCATTACCATCAAGTCCCGCGCCGTCCAGATCTTCTATAAGGCGCAGGACGGAGAAACCTACGCCCTGAACCTCATCGACACCCCGGGCCACGTGGACTTCAATTACGAGGTCAGCCGGTCACTGGCCGCCTGCGAGGGCGCGCTGCTGGTGGTGGATTCCACCCAGGGCGTGGAGGCCCAGACGCTGGCCAACACGTATCTTGCCATGGACCACGATCTGGAGATCCTGCCGGTGTTCAACAAGATCGACCTGCCCGCCGCCGACCCTCTGAAGGCCAAGCAGGAGGTGGAGGACATCATCGGCCTGCCCGCGCTGGAGGCCCCGGAGATCTCCGCCAAGCTGGGCATCAACATCGACGCCGTACTGGAGGACGTGGTGCAGAACGTGCCCGCCCCCAAGGGCGACCCCAAGGCGCCGCTGCGGGCGCTGGTGTTCGACAGCCAGTACGACCCCTACGTGGGCGTGGTGGTGCTGTTCCGCATCATGGAGGGTACCATCCGCAAGGGCCAGACCGTTCGCATGATGGCCAGCGGCGCGGAGTACACCATTCTGGAGTGCGGCTATCTCAAGCCGCTGGGCAACGAGCCCACGGACTGCCTGCAGGCCGGCGAGGTAGGCTATTTCACCGCCAGCATCAAGAACGTTAAAGATACCCGCGTGGGCGACACCATCACCGACGCCGCGGCCCCCGCCACGGAGCCGCTGCCGGGCTACCGCCCCGCCCAGTCCATGGTGTACTGCGGCATCTACACCGAGGACGGCAGCAAGTACCCCGATCTGCGGGATGCGCTGGAGAAGCTGCAGCTCAACGATGCGTCGCTGACGTTTGAGCCGGAATCCTCCGCAGCGCTGGGCTTCGGCTTCCGCTGCGGCTTTCTGGGCATGCTGCACATGGAGATCATTCAGGAGCGGCTGGAGCGGGAATTCAACCTGGACCTGGTGACCACGCTGCCCAGCGTCATCTACCACGTCTACAAGTCCGACGGCACCATGGTGAAGGTGGACAACCCCCACAACTACCCCGATCCGGGCTCCATCGAGCACGCGGAGGAGCCCTACGTCAAGGTGTCCATCATCACGCCGCAGGACTTTGTGGGGAACATCATGCCCATGTGCCAGGAGCGGCGCGGCGAGTTCAAGGACATGCAGTATCTGGACACCCATCTGGTGGAGCTGCACTATCAGATGCCGCTGAACGAGATCATCTACGACTTTTTCGACACGCTGAAGGCCAACACCAAGGGCTACGCCTCGCTGGACTATGAGCTGTCCGGCTACCGCACCAGCGATCTGGTGAAGGTGGATCTGCTGCTCAACGGCGACGGCGTGGACGCGCTGAGCTTCATCGCCCACCGCGACAAAGCGTATCCCCGCGCCCGCCGCCTGTGCGAGAAGCTGAAGGAGAACATCCCCCGCCAGCTGTTCGAGGTGCCCATCCAGGCGGCCATCGGCGGCCGCATCATCGCCCGCGAGACGGTGAAGGCCATGCGGAAGGACGTGCTGGCCAAGTGCTACGGCGGCGATATCACCCGCAAGAAGAAGCTGCTGGAGAAGCAGAAGGAGGGCAAGAAGAAGATGCGGAACCTGGGCACGGTGCAGGTGCCCACGGAGGCGTTTATGGCAGTCCTCAAGCTGGACAGCGATTGATGGTTACAGGGATCCCGCGCCCAAGGGCGCGGGATCCCTTTTTTGGAGGGCGATATGCTTTTTGCAGGGATCGGCGTCGTCCTCGACGGCCCGCTCATTCTTTTTTTCGAAGGGAGGACACCGCACTTCCGAGCGTGGGTCACTTTTGGCCGCAGCCCCAAAAGTGACCAAAAACGCTGCTTGAAACCGCAGGTTTCAAGACTTCCTGCGCGGCTGGGGTGCGCTGAAAACCGCCGCCGCGTACCACGCGCGACTTAAATTGCCGAACATCGTCGTACAACGAATCGCGTGCAGTCCTCTTATCGCTGCCGCTCCTACGTACCACGCGGAGGTACACTGTTCCACGGCGGTAGGATACGGCATTTTCCCGCGGCACGTGGAAGCGGCAGCGGGGATAGGGGCAGGAGCGATTCGGCGTGGGCCTTTTTGCGGCGTGGCTGTGATCGGACGAAAGGAATTCCAAAAACCATTGGTTTTTGGCGGCGTTCTTTCCCCCATTTCTTTCGCTGCTGAAAGAAATGGGGCCGCCGGAGGCACAGAGAGAGTCTGTGCAGCGGGCCGCTGCGGCCAAAAGTGACCCGCGCCCGTAGGCGCGGAACTCTCCTTGCCGAGAGAAAATAAAGCGGGCCGTCGGAGACGCCGGTCTGTCGGGATGGCGCAGGCATAGGAAGTATAACAGGAGAGGGCCCCGATTTTCGCCGGGGCTCTCTCCTGTATCTCTATTCACCGCCGCAGAAACACGCAGCTGACGTAGGTGATGGTGCGGGGGCCGTGGTAATACACCGCGCCGCAGGACTCACACACCTGACTCACCAGCAGGCCGTATGCCTCCATGGACGTGATGCGCTCCGCCGGAAAGCGGCAGGGCGCGTCAGGATAGGTACAGGCGGCACAGCGGCGGCAGGTCCCCGCGCCCATGGGCAGCACCGCGTCGCGGCCATACCGCTCCGCCAGCGTGCGGGTCAGGGCGGCGAACCGTTCCTTGTGGCGTTTTTCCGCGCCCATCATGGCCTCGTAGTCGAAGTCGTCGGCCATGGCGCCTACCGTCTCCACCAGCACGCCGTCGCCGTAGTCCGCCATGCGGCGGGCCATGTCCTCCAGTGAGGGACAGGCAGGGGGACAACACCAGTTTCTGCCATAGCTGCGGCAGCGGTCGGCGCGGCACATCTCCCGCACCTCCGGCCGGAAAACCAGCTGCTCCGCCCGCAGGGGGGCCGCCGCCTCAAAGCCCACGGCGCGGGCCAGGTCCAAAAGCGCCGTCATGATGTCACCTCCGAAAGGGTCATATCCTCCACAAAGCGCTGCTGAAACACAGGGGAGGCGGAGAGGTCCACCAGCCGGGCAGCGGCGGCAATGGACACCGTCTCCGCTTCGAACCGGCGGGAGCACAGCAGCAGCGCCGCGCCCATGGCCGCCGTGTTGCCGGAGGGCCGGACGGCAGGGATCAGCTGGCGGGGCAGCAGGCCCACGGCGCCGGCGCTGTCCGGCGACAGCTTACAGCCGAAACCGCCGGCCAGCCAGACCGTCTCCACCTCCGAGGCAGCGCGGCCCGCGGCGCGGAGCAGGGTGTCCACACCGGCACAGACGGCGGCCTTGGCCAGCTGGAACGATCGGATGTCCCGCCGCAGCAGGGACACGCTGCCGCTCAGGGGCAGGCTGTCGTCCTCCATGTAGCCGCTGTCCTCCACCAGCTCCAGCCGCCGCAGGGCGGCTACGGCGTCCAACAGGCCGGAACCGCACAGGCTGCGGGCCGTGCCGCCGCCGATGACGTGACAGCGCAGGGCATTGTTTTCCACAGTCACGGCGTCAATGGCGCCGGTGACGGCGGCGCTGCCGCAGGAGATGCCCACGCCCTCAAAGGCGGGACCCGCCGCCGTGGCGCAGCAGTAGATGGTTCCGTCCGACAGAAGGGCCATCTCGCCATTGGTGCCCACGTCCGCCAGCAGGGCGGGGCCGCGGGCGTGGAGAATATCGCAGGCCAGCAGGCCGCAGGTGATGTCCGCGCCCACGTAGGCCGACAGGCAGGGGGGCAGGTACACCTGACAGTCCGCGCCCCAGTCAAGGCCCAGCTCCCGCGCGGGGACAGATTCGCCGAACAGATGCCGCGCCTGAAAGGGTGCAAGGGCAATGTCGCGGACATCGTAGCCCCGCAGCAGGTACAGCATGGCGGTGTTGCCGGTGATGACCGCGCCGCCCACATCGGACACGGGGCGGCCTGCCTGTCGGCACAGCTGATAGGCCAGGTCGCTGAGACACCGGACAATGCAGGCGCGCAGGGCGTCGCCCTGACCCGCCAGCGAGGCGTCCAGACGGGACACCACGTCCGCGCCGAACCGCTCCTGCGGGTTTTTGCAGGAGGTCACGCCCAAGCGGCAGCGGCGGTCCAGATCCCACAGGTAAGCGGCCACGGTAGTGGTGCCGATGTCCACGCAGATGCCCAGAGCGGCGGCCCACGGGTCCCATTCCAGCCGGTGCAGGGAGCCGCCGGTCTCCACCAGCAGACCGTCCTCCCGCGGGAGGGTCAGCTCCGCGTCGGGGCCGCAGATCCGGGCAAGGCAGGCAAGACGCACACCCCGGGCCAGCTCCCGGGGTGGCAGCTGGGCCAGTTCCTCCGGCGCGGCGGGGGACAGGTCGCCGTGGGCCAGCACGCGGCACTTGCCGCAGCGGCCCTGCCCGCCGCAGGGATAGTCGGGGTACAGCCCCGCCTGGGCCAGCAGGCGGGCGGCGGGGATATTCTCACCGGTCCAGGCCAGCTCCGTCACGGTATCGCCGCTTCTGATGCGGATCATGGGCGGTCAGCTCCTCTCGTTTGCCGCCGTATCACGGCAGTCTCATATACAGCAGCAGCAGCACGGGGTCGGCTCTGTCACCGAATTCATGGACGGTTATGGATCGTTCCTCTTATCACGGGATGTCCGGTTTTGCCCCTATCCTACCACGGCGGCGGGAAAAACACAAGTGCCCCGCCGTCGGCGGGACGCTCAGCAGGTCCTTTGCAGGGGAGATGGCCGATGCCTGTAAAAAAAGAGCCCGAGTGCGGTACACTCGGACTCTTTTTGTTTCGCTGCGATTACTGCGCGTCCTTGATGGCAGCCTGTGCGGCGGCCAGACGGGCGATGGGCACACGGAAGGGGGAGCAGGACACATAGTCCAGACCCACCTTGTGGCAGAACTCCACGGAGGAGGGATCGCCGCCGTGCTCGCCGCAGATGCCCAGATGCAGCTCCGGACGGGTCTCTCGGCCCAGCTTGGCAGCCATCTTCACCAGCTTGCCAACACCGATCTGATCCAGCTTGGCGAACGGATCGCTCTCGTAGATCTTCTTGTCGTAGTAGGCGCCCAGGAACTTGCCGGCGTCGTCGCGGCTGAAGCCGAAGGTCATCTGGGTCAGGTCGTTGGTGCCGAAGGAGAAGAACTCGGCCTCCTTGGCGATCTCGTCGGCGGTCAGGGCCGCGCGGGGGATCTCGATCATGGTGCCCACCAGGTACTTCATGTTCATACCGGCGGCGGCCAGCTCCTCGTCAGCAGTCTTGACGACCACGTCCTTGACGTACTTCAGCTCCTTTACCTCGCCCACCAGCGGGATCATGATCTCGGGGACCATGTTCCAGTCGGGGTGCTTCTTCTGCACGTTGATGGCGGCGCGGATGACGGCACGGGTCTGCATCACGGCGATCTCCGGGAAGGTGACAGCCAGACGGCAGCCGCGGTGGCCCATCATGGGGTTGAACTCGTGCAGGGAGGCGATGATGGCCTTGATGTCGGCAACGGACTTGCCCATATCCTTGGCCAGCAGCTCGATGTCCTGCTCCTCGGTGGGAACGAACTCGTGCAGGGGGGGATCCAGGAAGCGGATGGTGACGGGGCAGCCCTCCATGGCCTCGTAGATGCCCTCGAAGTCGCCCTGCTGCATGGGCAGCAGCTTGGCCAGAGCCTTCTCGCGCTGCTCCACGGTGTCGGAGCAGATCATCTCGCGGATAGCGGCGATACGGTCGCCCTCGAAGAACATATGCTCGGTACGGCACAGGCCGATGCCCTGCGCGCCCAGTTCACGGGCCTTGGCGGCGTCGTGGGGGGTATCGGCGTTGGTGCGGACCTGCAGACGGCGGAACTTGTCGGCCCAGGCCATGATGCGGCCGAAATCGCCGCCCACGCTGGCGTCCACGGTGGGCATAGCGCCGTCGTAGATGCTGCCGGTGGAGCCGTCCAGGCTCAGCCAGTCGCCCTCGTGATAGGTCTTGCCGGCCAGAGTGAACTGCTTGTTTGCCTCGTCCATGTTGATCTCGCCGCAGCCGGAGACGCAGCACTTGCCCATGCCGCGGGCCACAACGGCGGCGTGAGAGGTCATACCGCCGCGGACAGTCAGGATGCCCTGAGCGGCCTTCATGCCCTCAATGTCCTCGGGAGAGGTCTCCAGACGGACCAGAACCACCTTTTCACCGCGGGCAGCCCATTCCTTGGCGTCCTCGGCGTTGAACACGATCTTGCCGCAGGCAGCGCCGGGGGAGGCGGGCAGAGCCTTACCCACAGGCTCGGTGGACTTCAGCGCCTTGGGATCGAACTGGGGATGCAGCAGGGTATCCAGGTTGCGGGGATCGATCATGGCGACGGCCTGCTGCTCGGAGATCATGCCCTCGTCCACCAGGTCGCAGGCGATCTTCAGGGCGGCGGGAGCGGTCCGCTTACCGTTGCGGCACTGCAGCATGTACAGCTTGCCGTGCTCCACGGTGAACTCCATGTCCTGCATGTCGCGGTAGTGATCCTCCAGAATATTGCAGACCTTGACGAACTCGTCATAGGCCTCGGGGAACTTCTGGGCCATCTCAGCGATGGGCATGGGGGTACGCACACCGGCCACCACATCCTCGCCCTGAGCATTGGTCAGGAACTCGCCCATCAGCTTCTTCTCGCCGGTGGCGGGATCACGGGTAAACGCAACGCCGGTGCCGCAGTCGTCGCCCATGTTGCCGAAGGCCATGGACTGGACGTTGACGGCGGTGCCCCAGGAGTAGGGGATGTCGTTGTCGCGGCGGTACACGTTGGCGCGGGGATTGTCCCAGGAACGGAACACGGCCTTGATGGCGCCCACCAGCTGCTCCTTGGGATCGGTGGGGAACTCCTCGCCGATCTTGGCCTTGTACTCGGCCTTGAACTGCATGGCCAGCTCCTTCAGGTCAGCGGCGTCCAGCTCCACGTCCTGCGTCACGCCCTTCTTGGTCTTCATGGCATCGATCAGCTGCTCGAAATACTTCTTGCCGACCTCCATGACCACGTCAGAGTACATCTGGATAAAGCGGCGGTAGCAGTCCCAGGCCCAGCGGGGGTTGTTGGACTTCTTGGCGATGACATCCACCACGTCCTCGTTCAAGCCCAGGTTCAGGATGGTATCCATCATACCGGGCATGGAAGCGCGGGCGCCGGAGCGGACGGAGACCAGCAGGGGATTCTCGTGATCGCCGAACTTCTTGCCGGTGATCTTCTCCATCTTCTCGATATACTCCATGATCTCGGCCATGATCTCGGCGTTGATCTGGCGGCCATCCTCATAATACTGGGTGCAGGCTTCGGTGGTGATGGTGAAGCCCTGGGGAACGGGCAGGCCGATGTTGGTCATCTCAGCCAGGTTCGCGCCCTTACCGCCCAGCAGCTCGCGCATCTTCGCGTTGCCTTCGGTAAACAGGTAACAATACTTCTTGCTCATGGTAGTCCCTCCATCTATCAATATAGTTGTACCAAACGATGAGAACATTTCTTATTATAGTCATATTTCCCTCCAAAAGCAAGCCTATTCCCAAATTTTTCTGTTTTTTTGCAATTGGTTTCTGTTCATGGTGGGAAAGAGGGTCACAGGAAACATTTTCCCCGCAATCCTGCGAATAAAACTTGCCTGTCCCGCTTTTCCTGTGTTATACTGATACATTAGAATAATAGGGCTGTCAGGCCCCGCAGAGGAAAGGAGAGCGCCATGGCCCAGCTTCCGGCAGAAAACAGCACACTGGCCCGGGCGGTACGCCGCGCGGCGGAGCAGGGGCGGCTGAGCCACGCCATCGTGCTTTCCGGCGACGGCGATCTGCTGGACGCGGCGCGGTTCATCGCTGCGTCCCACGTCTGCGAGGAGGAGAGCAAGCCCTGTCTCCGATGCCGCCACTGCCGCAAGGTGCTGGAGGGCATCCACCCCGACGTCACGGTGGTACGCGACACGGAGCATCGGGAGCTGACGGTGGACGCGGTACGCGCCCTGCGGCAGGATGTGTACATCCGGCCCAACGAGGCGGCGCGGAAGGTATACATCATCGCCGACAGCCATCAGCTCAACGAGCGGGACCAGAACGTGCTGCTGAAGATCGTGGAGGAGGGGCCGCCCTACGCCGCCTTTGTCTTCTGCACGGACAGCCCCTCGGCGCTGCTGGAGACGGTGCGCTCCCGCTGCGTGCTGCTGAAGTACGATGCTGTGTCGGAGGACGCCCTGCCAACCGAAGCAGAGCAGCTGTGCCGCGCCTTCGCCCGGGGAAAGGTGCTGCCGGTGACAACGTATCTGGTGGCTCTGGAGAACCGGCGGATGAAGCGGGAGGAGCTGCGGGACGTGCTGCGGAGCGCGTGGTGCGCCGCGGCGGAGGCACTGCTGCTGCAGATGGGCAAGCAAACGCCGGACCCCGCCTGCGGCGAGACGGCCCAGGCGCTGGCCCGTGGCCTGACGGCCCGACAGCTCCGGCAGCTGACGGCGCTGCTGGAAAAATACAGCGGCGAATGTGAATACAATGTGGGCGCGGGCCATGTTCTTGGTGCCCTCGCCGTAGAATGGGAGGAACTTCTATGACAACTGTGGTTTCCGTCCGCTTTCGCAGCGGCTGCAAAACCTATTTCTTTGACCCCAGGGAGCTGACGGTGGAGACCGGTCAGGACATCATCGTGGAGACGGCCCAGGGCCCCGAATTCGCCCAGTGCAGTCAGGGCAACCATGAGGTGCCGGACCAGCAGGTGGTGCAGCCGCTGCGGGCGGTACTGCGCATCGCCACCGATAACGACCGCCACACCGCCGCTTACAACCGCGGGCGGGAAAAGGAGGCCTTCGAGATCTGCCAGAAGAAGATCGCCCAGCACAAGCTGGAGATGAAGCTGGTGCGGGTGGAGTGCAGCTTCGACGGTTCCAAGATCCTGTTCTTCTTCACCGCCGACGGCCGCGTGGACTTCCGCGAGCTGGTGAAGGATCTGGCCGGCGTGTTCCGCGCCCGCATCGAGCTGCGGCAGATCGGCGTCCGCGACGAGGCCAAGATGCTGGGCGGACTGGGCATCTGCGGCAGGCCCTTCTGCTGCGCCCAGTTTATGGACGAGTTCCTGCCGGTGTCCATCAAGATGGCCAAGACCCAGAACCTGTCCCTGAACCCCACCAAGATCTCCGGCACCTGCGGCCGCCTGATGTGCTGCCTGAAGTACGAGCAGGACGCCTACGAGGACGCCGTAAAGCGCATGCCCAAGAACGATTCCTTCGTGCTGACGCCGGACGGCCCGGGCAATGTCAGCGACGTGAACCTGCTGAAGGAGACGGTGAATGTCCGGCTGGATGACCGCAGCGACGGCTCCCGCTGCTACCACAACTGCGAGGTGTGCGTCCTGCGCAACGGCAAGGGCAGCCGCGACGGCATCGTCATCCCCGACCGGCGGCCGGAGCGGTACGTGGAACCGGAGAAGGAGGACGATATGCCTCCCATCAGCTTCATCAGCGACTTCACGCCTCCGTCGGAGTGCGGCGAGGACGGCGGTGAGAAGCGCCGCCGCCGGAACCGCAGCGGACGCGGCGGCAAAAAGTCCGAGGGTGCTGCCGCGCCGGAGAAGCGGACCGAGAAGTCTGCCCGTCCGGACAAGCCCGCCAAGGCGGAGCGTCCCGCTAAGCCCGATAAGCCGGAAAAGGCCGATAGACCTGCGGCAGGGGACAAGCAGTCCTCCCGTCAGGGCGGCAGTCGCCGCCGTGGACGCCGCGGCGGAAGCGGCGCACCGGCCGGCGCCAATACCAGTGCTGATATTACGAATACCCCGCCCGCAGCGCCCCGTCCTCCCAGGAAGCCCCAGCCGGAGGGACAGAACGGCAGCGGCGAGCAGAAAAAGCGCCCCCGTCATCGGGGCGGACGCCGCCGCGGCGGAAGCGGCGGCAATAAGCCCACTTCGGGCTCGGAGGTTTGATCACCATGGGAAAATTTACCGGTCTGCTGCTGGCCAGTGACTATGACAACACTTTGACCTACACCGAGGAAGCGCTGCGGCTGTGCCAGCCCATGCCGCCGGTGCCCGACGCCAATCAGGAGGCCATCCGCTACTTCATGAGTGAGGGCGGCATCTTCTCCGTAGCCACGGGACGGGCCAAGCCTGCTTTCGAGCGGGTGGCCGCAGACGTGCCCATGAATGGCCCCACCATCCTGTTCAACGGCGCGGCCATCTACGACTTCCTCACCGGAAAATACCTGTGTGAGGCGTTTCTGCCGGACGAGGCCAAGGACTGCATCCAGCAGGTCATCGGCGCCCTGCCGTTCTCGGCGGTGGAGCTGTATCACGACAACAACGACATCCACGCCCTGCAGCCCAACGATGTGACCCGCCGCCACCTGCACATCACCCATTCGCCCACGGTGTTCGTGGACAGCATGACGGAGGTGCCGTCCCCCATCAGCAAGGCCCTTTTCTCCACGGAGCCGGAAAATCAGCCGGCGCTGCTGGACTTCCTCCGCGCCCAGCCCTGGTACGACCGGTACGAGATCGTGGCCAGCAGCTCCTCGCTGGTGGAGCTGACGGCCAAGGGCGCCAACAAGGGCGGCATGGTCCGCCGCCTGGCGGAGCTGCTGGGCATCCGGCAGGAGAATGTGGCCTGCGTAGGGGACCACGCCAACGACATCTCCATGCTGAACTGGGCGGGTATGGCCTTCGCCCCCGCCAACGCGCTGCCCCAGGTGTTGGCCCTGCCCCAGGTGTACAAGCTGCCGGACTGCCGCGACAACGCCATCGCCGCCCTGATTCAGGTGCTGGACGAAAAATACTGAGCGATACGCACGCAGAAAGGCGTCCCAAAGGGCCGCCTTTCTGTCTTTTTCCGGCCCGGCTGCGGCATTGTTCACAATTTTTTGCTTGACGCACAGGAGGAAACAAGGTATGATACATTTTGTAACGATTTTGTAACCTTTAGGTGATACCCCATGAAACAGCAATTGGAACAAGAGAATAAACAGGAAAATACCGTCCACGATCCCAACAGGGAGCACATGACGCTGTCCGCTCTGTGGCAGCTGTGGATGGACAATCTGAAAAGCTGGCGGCAGTACCGCGATGAGCATCCCGACCTGTTCACCCTGAACCTGCAGGCAGGCGTGCGGCACATCGCCGCCTGGTTCCGTCAGGTGGGGGGCAGCGCCCACCATCTGGTGGACGAGAACCGCCACAGCAGCTTTCCCGAGTCGGAGCACGGCGCGGCCCAGCTGTTCCTGTTCTTCTGGAACAGCCTGTCCCGCCTGGGAGCCAGCCTCCGCGAGCGGGCCCGCAACGCCCGCAAAAAGCTGATCCGCGCCGGTGACCGCCGCCGCAGCTACTTTGAGAAGCTGAAGCTGCATCCGGTGGCCTTTCTGGCCGGCGCCATGGGGCTGGCCGCCGCCGCCACGGTGCTGTCCCTCTATACCGTGGGCGCCCACGCCGTCTACGACGGCACAGATCTGGGCGTCGTGTCCTCCCAGCACGCCGTGGAGCTGGCGGTGTCGGAGGTGGAGAGCATCACCCGCGAGACGCTGCATGACAGCAGCTACACGGTGGACCAGTCCCTGCTTACCACGGAGACGGGTGTCTACCTCCGCAAGGACGTGATCGGCGAGGAGGAATTCAGCAGCGAGCTCACTGACCAGCTGGGGCTGGTGGAATACGCCTACGTCCTGTATGTGGACGGGGAAAAGGTGGTGGCCACCACGTTCCCCGGCGCGCTGGACGACATTCTGAACCAGCTGAAGCTGGGCTACCAGACGGAGGACACGGTGGACGCCTACTTCGTGGAGGACGTGGAGATACGGCAGGAGTATGTGGATTCCTCCTACGTCATGAACCTGGGCTATATCGCCGAGATCCTCAACGAGACCAAGGAGGGCGAGGTCACCTGCACCGTCAAGAAGGGCGACAGCTATTACAGCATCGCCGATGAGTACGGCCTGTCGGTGGACGCCCTGATGAAGCTGAACCCCGGCTACGATCCCAAGATCCTGCGGGTGGGCGATGTGCTGACCATCAGCAACGCCGTGCCCTATCTGACCGTGGTGAACGTGGAGCGGCAGCGCTACGTTCAGGACGTGCCCTACCCCGTGGAGTACACCGACGATGCCTCCATGTATCAGGGCGAGTATAAGGTCACATCTCCGGGCGTGTACGGCAAGGCCGACATCACCGCCAACGTCACCTATATCAACGGCACCGAGACGGAGCGCCAGATCGTGGCCAGCGCCACGCTGTCCCAGCCCGTGACGGAATATCAGATCCGCGGCACCAAGGAGCGTCCCTCCTGGTTCCCCACCGGCAGCTTCGGCTGGCCCTGCAGCGGCGTCATCACCTCCTACTTCGGCGCGCGCAACACCGGTATCCGCGGCGCCAGCACCTATCACGAGGCCATCGACATCGCCAACAGCTACGGCACGCCGATCTACGCCTCTGACGGCGGCACCGTTATCTACGCCGGCTGGATGGGCGGCTACGGCTATCTGGTGAAGATCGACCACGGCAACGGCTATGTCACCTATTACGGTCACAACAGCTCGCTGCTGGTGTCCGTGGGCGAGCATGTCCACAAGGGCCAGCAGGTCGCCCGCATGGGCTCCACCGGCGTGTCCAGCGGCAACCACTGCGACTTCCGCATCCAGCTGAACGGTACGTTCCTCAATCCGCTGAACTATCTGTGATGCCCCTTGCAAAAAGAAGAAAATATGCTATAATGGGCGCAGATACGGCTACTTGGAATGAGGTGAGATGATGAAAAAGCTGTCCTGCCTGCTGGCGCTGCTGTGCTGCATGATGATGAGCCTGTCCGTTGCCTACGCCAGCCCCCTGACCGGTGATACCAGCAACATGGGCCTGTGGATCGCCATGGTGGTCATCGCTGTGGTGCTTCTGGTGGTGCTGGTCATCATGGGAAAAAAGAAGAAACGGTGATCAAAACATAAAAGACTCCCGCAGCTGCGCTGCGGGAGTCTTTTTGTGTTGTTGCGAGCTTCCGGCAGGGGGCACGGCCCTCCGGACAAAGCAAAACGGGCATCCTTTCGGATACCCGTTGAGTTTGGTGCATCAACCGATCTTGTTGAGCTTCAGCGTCAGCGCGCTCTTCTTGTGGGCCGCGTTGTTCTTGTGCAGCAGACCCTTGGCAGCAGCCTTATCGATCGCCTTGACTGCGACTTTGTAAGTGCCCTCGGCCTCGGTGCGATTGCCTTCAACGGCAGCAGCCTCGAACTTCTTGATAGCAGTCTTCAGTGCGGACTTATTGGCTTTGTTGCGAGCATTTCTCGCCTCTGCCACCAGAACACGCTTCTTAGCAGACTTGATATTCGGCAAACCAAACACCTCCCCGACATCAGATTTTTTCGCGTGAAAAATAAGACTTCCACGCAGGATGATATTTTAGCATCATTGGTCCGAAAATGCAAGACTTTTTTACAATTTTGGCTCAGGTTTTCGCATAAATCCATTTCAGGCGGCCATGCTACCTGTAAGCCACAACATTTTGTGTTCAGAAAGGAGCGTCCGCCACAAAAATGACCGTACCACGTACCGATCTGGCGCTGGAGGCTGCCGACGATCTGGCCGCCCGCGCCAAAAAATTTTCTCTGCCGGAGGGTATCCAGCGGCTGGAAAGCCTTCAGGAGGGCTATCCCGTCACCGACATCCGCGTCACCGGCGACGGTGCCCGGACTCTGGGCAAGCCCGCAGGCCGCTATATCACCGTAGACCTGACCCCCTGCTTCCAGCGGCAGCAGGCGTTTTTTCACCGCGCCGTCTGGTGCATCGCCTATCAGCTGCGCGCCCTGCTGCCCCACGTGGGGCGCCGCTCTCAGGTCCTGGTGGTGGGGCTGGGCAACCGTGCCATGACCCCCGACGCCATTGGCCCCATCGCCGTGGAGAACCTGCTGGTGACACGGCACATGGTCCGCGCACTGCCCCGCCAGTTCCAGGGCTTCACCCCTGTCTCTGCCCTGTGCACCAGCGTACTGGCCCGCACGGGGCTGGAGACGCTGGAGCTGATACAGGGTGCGGCGGCCCACATCCGGCCCGCCGCCGTCATCGCCATCGACGCTCTGGCCGCCCGCAGCCGCCAGCGGCTATGCGCCACGGTGCAGCTCAGCGACACCGGCCTGATCCCCGGCTCCGGTGTGGGCAACCACCGCCGCGCCGTGGACCGTGCCGCCCTGGGCGTGCCGGTGATCGCCGTAGGCGTGCCCACGGTCATCGACGGGGCCACCCTGTGCGCCGACCTGCTGGAGGAGGCAGGCCGACCGCAGCAGGACCTGTCCGGCCGCGGCGCAGATCTGTTCGTGACACCCCAGGACATCGACCAGCGGGTGACGGAGCTGGGCCGCATAGTGGGCTACGGCATCACCCTGGCCCTTCAACGGGGCCTGACGCTGGAGGATGTCACCGGTCTGCTGGGATAACTCTTGCAAATGCCTCTCTTCCGCGCTACAATAGCACCAGAAAAAAAGGGAAGGGAGGACCCTCTTATGGAATTTAACCCCCAGCTGCAATTGGTCGGCCTTCTGGAGTGGATGCACACCCAGATGGAAGCCTGCCACGGCCGCACCGCCGTCATCGGCATCTCCGGCGGCAAGGACAGCTCCACCGTGGCGGCGCTGGCTGCCGCCGCCTATGGCCGCGATCATGTGTACGGTGTCCTGATGCCCAACGGCGTCCAGCCGGACATCGACTACTCCCAGGCGCTGGTAGAGCACCTGCAGATCCCCCACTGCACCATCAATATCCACGATGCGGTGCAGGGCGTACTGACGGAGATGGAGCAGGCGGGCCTGACGCCCAGCCGCCAGACCGTCGTGAACCTGCCCAGCCGCATCCGCATGTCTACGCTGTATGCCGTAGCCCAGTCGCTGGACGCCGGCGTGGTCATCAACACCAGCAACCTGTCGGAGGACTGGGTGGGGTACTGCACCATCTATGGCGACAGCGCCGGCGCCTTCTCGCCGCTGGGCATGTACACCACCGAGGAGGTCATTGCGCTGGGCCGCCAGCTGGGTCTGCCGGAGAAGTTCCTCATCAAGCCGCCCTCCGACGGTCTTACCGGTCTCACTGACGAGGACAATCTGGGCTTCACCTACCACGCGGTGAACGAGTACGTCCGCCGCGGAACGGTGGATCCCGTTATCAAGGAGCAGATCGACAACAGGCACCGCGTCAGCCGCTTCAAGTTCCAGACCATCCCCGTGTATCACAATGGGCTCCCCATGGCGCTGGAGGAAGAAACGGACTACTACAAATAAAAAACGTGATGAAACCAACACAGGAAAAGCCCCGCCGTTCGGCGGGGCTTTTCCTGTGTGTTTTGTGTGTTAGGAGAGAGAGAAAATCACATAAGGAAGGGAAGTTCCTTTGGATGATGCTATATTACCCGCCAAAATTGGCTGAATCATGAATCACCCGTGAACTTTTTGTGAATTTCCCCGCTTTTACGCGAATCTTTTGCTCTCCGCTACGGCCATCTGGTCGCAGCGGTTGTTTTTCTCATTCTCCGCGTGACCCTTGACCCAGTGATAGCGCATCTCGTGGCGATCCGTCAGGGCCAGCAGCCGCTCCCACAGGTCGGGGTTCAGCGCAGGCTTCTTGTCGGACTTGATCCAGCCCCGCTTCTGCCAGCCCTTTGCCCAACCCTTGGACAGACCGTCGATGACGTACTTGGAGTCGGAATACAGCTCCACCACGCAGGGCTCCTTCAGGATATCCAGTGCCTCGATGACGGCGGTGAGCTCCATGCGGTTGTTGGTGGTATCCGCCGCGCCGCCGGACAGCTCCTTCTCCGTGTCCTTGTACCGGAGAATGGCCCCCCAGCCCCCGGGCCCGGGATTGCCGCTGCAAGCGCCATCGGTGTAGATAGTAACTGTTTTCATATGGCTATTCCTCGCCGTTTCTCCGATTTCACAGGCGTTCTTCCACGCCCAGAACGGTCAGCACATCGCCCTCCACGCGGAAGCGGATGTTGCGCCCGCCGTAGGCCATACCGTAGACCTGCTGGGGATCGTCCTGATATCGCGGCCGCGGATCGTTGGCCAGCACGGACAGCAGCCCCTGCCGCTGCTCCGGCGGCACCGCCGCCAGCAGCTGCTCTGGGCACACCACCCGCAGCTTCTCACCGGCCAGCCCCGCCGTGAAGCCGCCTGCGGCCTCCGGATGGCTGTCGGTATATGCCAGATAGGGCTTGATGTCGAAGATCGGCGTCCCGCTGACCAGATCGGCCCCCCGCACATGGAGCACCGGTCCCTCCGGCGTGTCCCACTGGATACGCTCCAGCACCACGGAGGACAGTCCCAGCCCGTTGGGCCGGAAGGGGGAGCGGGTGGCGAACACGCCCATGCGGGCGTTGCCTCCCAGCCGCGGCGGCCGGACGGTAGGGGACCATCCCTGCCGCAGGGCGCGGTCAAACTGCCAGATCAGCCAGATATGGGAGAATTCCTCCAGTCCCCGCAGCGCCGCAGGATCGCGGTACGCCGGCGCAAACACAATGCGTCCGGAGCAGTCGGCCACGCCGCTCTGCCGCGGCACGCCGAACTTCTCGGCAAAGGGCGTCTCGATGTGTGCGATCGGTGTGATGTCCGCCATAGTCAGCGCTCCCGCAGGCCCGTGTCGGTGAGATGAGCCGTAATATCCTTGGGCAGGCGCAGCAGCCGCACAAGCTCACCGGCGGCGATAACCACCATCCCCGCCACGATAATGTAGATATTCTGCACGGTACTGGCGGTCAGAAACATGGCCAGCAGCACCAGCAGCAGGCCCATGTTGATCCGCCCGTTGCCCTCCTCGATCTTCTGGAGGGCCTCGTCCTTCTCATACACCACCTTGTTGTAAACGAACCGTGTCTTGGCTGCCGCGTTGTGGTACAGCGTCTTGGTAAAGTATTGCCAGCGGGTCAGGGGCACCATGGCTTCCCGCGGCGCGCTGCTCATACCGTCTCCTCCGGCGCGTCAGCCTTCTCCTCGTGGTCAGCCAGCGCCATGGAGATGACGCGGTCGCCCTCCTCCTTGAAGCGCATGACGATAACGCCCTGCGTGGCGCGGCCCGCCACGCGGATGTTCTCCACCGGCGTGCGGATCAGGATGCCCGCCGCCGTCACCAGCAGCAGATCCTCGGTGCCGTCCACCACCTTGATGCCCACGATAGGCCCGGTCTTTTCCGTGACCATGTAGTTGCGGATACCCAGACCGCCGCGGTTCGTGATGCGGTACTCCTCCACCGGCGTGCGCTTGCCGAAGCCCCGCTCCGTGATGGACAGGACCGTCTTGTCCGCGTCGGCACGGGCAGCGCCCACCACGTAGTCGCCGTCCCGCAGGCGGATACCGCGGACGCCCACAGCGATGCGGCCCATGGCGCGCACGTCCGTCTCGTCAAAGCACACCGCCTGTCCGTCGTGGGTGGCAATGAGCATCCGGTCGTGGCCGCGGGTCTCCGTTACGGAGATCAGCTGGTCGCCCTCGTCCAGCGTCAGGGCGCGGATACCGTTGTTCCGCAGATTCTTCAGGGCGCTGACCTCCAGGCGCTTCACGGTGCCGTTCCGCGTGGTCATGAACAGGTACAGCTCGTCCTCCGACTGCTCACGGAAGTGCAGCATGGCCTGTACCCGCTCGCCCGTCTCCACCTGCAGGATGTTGACGATATTGGTACCCTTGGCGGTCTTGCCGCTTTCGGGGATCTGATAGCCCTTCTTGCGGTAGACCTTGCCGGTGTCGGTAAAGAACAGGATATAGTCGTGGGTAGACGCGGTAAACACATCCACCACGGTGTCCTCCTCACGGGTGGTAATGCCCTTCTTACCCATGCCGCCCTTGCTCTGGGCGGCGTACTCGGATACCGGTGTGCGCTTGATGTAGCCGTTCTCCGTCAGGGTAAAGACGCACTGCTCCTCCTCGATGAGATCCTCGATGTCCAGCTCGTCCTCCACGTCCTGAATTTCGGTCTTGCGGTCGTCGCCGTACTTGTCGGCAATGGCGGTGAGCTCCTCCTTGAGGATGGACTTCACCAGGCTCTCGTCGTTGAGGATACGCAGGAAGTAGGCGATCTTCTCCTCCAGCTCCTTGTACTCCGTCTGCAGCTTCTCACGGTCCAGACCCTGCAATGCCTTGAGGCGCATATCCAGAATGGCCTGGGCCTGCACGTCGTCCAGCCCGAAGCGGGTCATCAGATTCTCCTTGGCGTTGTCGTAGCTGCTGCGGATGATATGGATGACCTCGTCGATGTTGTCCTGCGCCACCAGCAGGCCCTCCAGCAGATGGGCCCGCTCCTCCGCCTTTTTCAGGTCGTACCGTGTCCGCCGGACGATGATCTCCTCCTGGAACTTCAGATACTCGTCGATGATGTGCCGCAGGGAGAGGATCTTCGGCTGGCGCTGGTTCTCCACCAGTGCCAGCATGTTGATGGCAAACGTGGTCTGGAGCTGGGTCTGGGCAAACAGGCGGTTCAGCACCACCTGCGGATTGGCGTCGCGCTTCAGCTCAATGACCATGCGCATACCGTTCCGGTCGGACTCGTCGCGGATGTCGGAGATGCCTTCGATGCGCTTGTCCTCCACCTGATCGGCGATGGCCTTGATAAGCATCCGCTTGTTCACCTGATACGGCAGCTCCGTGAAGATGATACGGGTGCGGCCGTTTCCGAACTCCTCGAACTCGTGACGGGCGCGGACCATCAGGCGGCCCCGTCCGGTGGCGTAGGCGGCGCGTATGCCGCTGCGGCCCATGATGATACCCTTCGTGGGGAAGTCGGGGCCCTTGACGTGCTCCATCAGATCGCTGAGGGTGGCGTTGGGATCATCCAGCACGCAGATGCACGCGCCGATGACCTCCCGCAGGTTGTGGGGCGGGATATTGGTGGCCATACCCACGGCGATGCCGCTGGAGCCGTTGACCAGCAGGTTCGGGAAGCGGCAGGGCAGGACGCGGGGCTCCTTGCGGCTCTCATCGAAGTTGGGGTCCCAGTCCACCGTGTCCTTCTCGATGTCACGCAGCATCTCATTGGAAATTTTGCTCAGCCGCGCCTCGGTATAACGGTAGGCGGCAGGGGGATCGCCATCCACGGAGCCGAAGTTGCCGTGGCCGTCCACCAGCGTGTAGCGCATGGAGAAGTCCTGCGCCAGACGCACCAGCGCGTCGTACACGGAGGCGTCGCCGTGGGGGTGATACCGGCCCAGCACGTCGCCCACGCAGGTGGCGGACTTCTTAAAGGGCTTGTCAGAGGTCAGGTTGTCCTCGTACATGGCGTAGAGAATACGCCGGTGTACGGGCTTCAGACCGTCCCGCACGTCGGGCAGGGCGCGGCCCACGATGACAGACATGGCATATTCGATATAGGATCTTTCCATCTCCGGGACCAGCGGGGACTCCACAATGTGCTGGTCGGGGAAGCGGATCTCCGCAGGGTCGTATTGGGGCTTTTTGCTCATAGATTCCAGCCCTCCTTAATAATCCAGATTCACAGCGTACTGTGCTTTGCGCTCGATAAATTCCTTGCGCGGCTCCACCTTCTCGCCCATGAGGACGGTGAACGTGGCGTCCGCCTTCACGGCGTCGTCCAGCGTGATGCGCCGCAGGGTGCGGGTGGTGGGGTCCATGGTGGTCTCCCACAGCTCGTGGGCATCCATCTCGCCCAGACCCTTGAACCGGCTGATGTTGATGGTCACGTTGGGGTTGCCGCCCCGCATCTCGGCAGAGATGGCGTCCCGCTCCTCATCGGAGTAGGCCACCCGCTGCTGCTTGCCGCGGGTCAGCTTGTACAGCGGCGGCACGGCAGAATAGACGTAGCCCTCCTCGATGAGGGGCCGCATATACCGGAAGAAGAACGTCAGCAGCAGGGTACGGATATGGGCGCCGTCCACATCGGCATCGGCCATGATGATGACCTTGTGATAGCGCAGCTTGTTCTCGTCGAACTCCTCGCCGATACCGGCGCCCAGGGCGATGATAACGGGCTGGAGCTTGTCGTTGCCGTACACCTTGTCCACGCGGGCCTTCTCCACGTTCAGCATCTTGCCCCACAGGGGGAGGATCGCCTGGAACCGGCTGTCCCGCCCCGCTGTGGCGGAGCCGCCTGCGGAGTCGCCCTCCACGATGTACAGCTCTGTCAGCTCGGGGTTATTCTCGTTGCAGTCCCGGAGCTTATCCGGCATAGCCGCGCCGCCCAGCACCGTCTTGCGCCGGATGGACTCCCGGGCCTTGCGGGCCGCCTCACGGGCACGATTGGCAGTCATGGCCTTATCCAGAATGGTACGGGCCACCACGGGGTGCTCCTCCAGATACACCGCCAGCTGGTCGTTGACGATACCGTCCACCAGTGTGCGGATATGGGCGTTGCCCAGCTTGGCCTTGGTCTGACCCTCGAACTGGGCCTCTGTCAGCTTCACGGAGATCACGGCGGTGATGCCCTCGCGGACGTCCTCGCCGGACACCTTATCGCCCTCCTTGATAAGGCCGTACTTCAGGCCGTAGGCGTTGAGCACGCGGGTCAGAGCCGCCTTGAAGCCGGTCTCGTGCATGCCGCCCTCCGGCGTGTGGATGTCGTTGGCGAAGGACACCAGCGTCTCATTGTAGCCGTCGTTGTACTGCATGGCCACCTCGGCGGTGCTGTCGCCCTTGGCACCGGAGAGATAGATGACCTCCTCGTGCAGCGGGGTCTTGTTGCGGTTGATATAGGTGACGAATTCGCGGATGCCGCCCTCGTAGCACATGGCCTCGGACTGCTCCTGCCCCGCCCGGGCGTCGGTGATGGTAATGCGCAGGCCGGCGTTGAGGAACGCCTGCTCCCGCATACGGGTGTGCAGCGTCTCGTAGTCGTAGTCCAGCGTGTCGAACATCTCGGGGTCGGGCTTGAAGGTCACGGTGGTACCGGTGTGATCCGTCTCGCCCACGATCCGCATCTCCTGAGTGATGTGTCCCCGGGAGAACCGCATTTCGTAGATCTTGCCGTCCTTGTGTACCTGCACGGTCAGCCACTCCGACAGGGCGTTGACCACGCTGGCGCCCACGCCGTGGAGGCCACCGGACACCTTATAGCCTCCGCCGCCGAACTTGCCGCCGGCGTGCAGCACAGTGAACACCACCTCCAGCGCGGGCCGCCCCGTCTGGGCCTGGATGTCCACGGGGATGCCGCGGCCATTGTCGGTAACGGTGATGGTGTTGCCCTCGTTGATGGTGACGGTGATGTCGGTGCAGAAGCCCGCCAGCGCCTCGTCGATGGAGTTGTCCACGATCTCGTACACCAGATGGTGCAGGCCGCTGGCGCTGGTGGAGCCGATATACATGCCCGGCCGCTTGCGGACGGCCTCCAGTCCCTCCAGCACCTGAATTTCCGCCGCGTTATACTCGTTGGCGGCGACGGTCTTTTCCATATCTGCCATATGTTATTCTCCTTTCCCCTGAGCCCGCTTGAGCAGCGTCTGGGAATTCAGCTGGGATATATAGATGATCTGCCGGTGGTAGGGGTGGTCGCACACCACGAAGGACTTGGGGATGTCCTCGCAGGCGGTCTGCACCACGCTGTCCTGCTCCGCCGTATTCAGAAACTCTCGTGTGATTTTAGAGGTAGACGTGTTGTCCAGATCGAAGATGCCGATGATGCGCTTGTCCTCCAGCATCACGTTCTGTCCGATATGCAGGTACGCCATCACAGCACCTCCCCGTTCCGGATATGGAACACGCGGCCCCGCAGCATGGTATCCAGCCGGTCGTTCTCGCAGCAGGTGATGAACACCTGCCCGCCCCGTATCCGGTTGAGCACATACTCCTGCCTCCTGGGATCCAGCTCGCTGAGCACGTCGTCCAGCAGCATCACGGGGTATTCGCCCACGGCGTTCTTATGGATCTCCCGCTCCGCCAGCTTCAAACTCAGCGCCGCTGTCCGCACCTGTCCCTGGGAAGCAAACTGTCTGGCACTGCGGCCGTTGATGAGTACCTCCAGATCGTCCTTATGGGGGCCGGAGAGACACAGTCGGCTGGCTCGCTCCGCCGCCGCGTGGTCCTCCATGTGCTGCCGCAGGGCCTGATAGATGTCCATCTGCGGCCCGAAGGGGTCCGTCACGGTCCTGACGGTCTGATATGTCAGCGTCAGCTCCTCCTTTTCACCGGAGCATTCTCCGTGGGCCTGACCGGCATAGTCCGCCAGCGCCGCGCAGTACCGCGCCCGATAACCGATGAGCACCGCGCCCACGCGGCACAGCCGCTCGTTGAAGTCCGGCAGCATATCCAGCAAGTGGGGGTGCTCCTCGCTGTCCCGCAGGATGCGGGTCTTGTGGTCATACAGCCTACCGTACTCCGCCAGCGCCTCGGCGTAGCGTGGCCGCAGCTGGCACAGGGACTGATCCATGAACCGCCGCCGTTCCGCCGCTCCCGCCCGGATGAGGAACAGATCCTCCGGGCAGAAGAACACAGTGTGCAGCACGTCGGACAGCGCCGCGTTGGTCCTGGCAGGCACGCCGTTCACCGTCATCCTCCGCCGTTTTTCCCGAAAAAGCTGTATCTCCGTGGTGAACTCCCGCTCACGGGAATAAATATGTCCCGTGACGGAGGCGTCCTGCCGCTCGAAGCCGATAAGCTCCCTGTCCCCGTGGGCACGGGGACTTCTGCCGCAGGACAGGTATACCACCGCCTCCAGCAGGTTGGTCTTACCCTGAGCGTTCTCGCCGTAGATGACGTTGCAGCTCTCATCCAGCTCCAGCGCCTGACGCCGATAGTTGCGGAAGCCGTCCAGCGTCAGTCTATCGACCCGCATACGTCACCGTGTAGTGCTTTCCCTGAAAGCACACATCGTCCCCGGGGCGGAGCTTCCTGCCCCGCATGGTACACACCTCGCCGTTCACCGTGACATCACCCTCCTGGATGACGATCTTGGCCTCGCCGCCGGTCTGCACGGCCGCCGCGAACTTCAGCAGGTCCTGCAATTTGATATATTCCGTTGTGATCTCGATGTTTTCCATATAATATTTTTTCCTCGCGTTCGAATCCACTGTGATAGAACAGGGAGAGATTTTGCGTTCCGCCGATAGCCTGCGTCCGCCGGCCGCAGGCGGGACGCAAAAGATCCCCTTTTATTGTGCCTTCAATCTTACGGGCAGTACCATATAAAGGAACTCGTCCCCGCCGTCCACCGGCGTGATGATGCAGGGGGAAATGCCGGTATTCAGCTGCATCTTCACCTTGTCCGCCGGCGCATAGCGCAGCGCGTCCATAAGATAGCGGTTGTTGAAGCCGATCTCCAGCTGCTGGCCATCGCCGCTGATGGGGCAGATGTCCTTAGCCTCGCCATTGCCGGTGCGGGCGGAGAGATACACCCGATCCGCATCGAACAGGCAGCGCACGGGACTTTTCAGCTTCTCGCTGATGACAACGGAAACGCGGTCCAGACTCTCCAGCAGCGCCTTGGTCTCCACCTCCACGCAGATGGGATTGTTTTTCGGGATCGCATTGCGGTAGTCCAGGAACTCACCCTCCAGACGGCGGCAGATGAGCTGGGTATTTTCGGCCTCGAACATCAGGTGGCGCTTACCCTGCACCACCGTCAGCAATGCGTCGGTGTCGGCGCAGATCTTCTCCACCTCGTTGAGGGCGGCGCCCGGCGCCACAAAACGGAACGCGCCGCCGTCGATGCGCTCCAGCGGCTCCCGCCGCAGAGCCAGACGGAATCCGTCCACCGCCACCATGGTCAGCCCCGTGTCGCTGATCTCAAACAGCGCACCGGTGTGGATGGGACGTGCCTCGTTGGTGGACACGGCGAAGCTGGTCTGGTTGATCATGGCCTTCATGGTATTCTGCTGGATGGACACGGAGAACTCATCGTCCACCGTGGGCAGCTCCGGATAGTCGTCTGCGGACAGCCCGGGCAGCTCAAAGCTGGCATCGCCGCACACCAGCTTCACCACATATTTCTCGTCGGCGGAGAACACCACGATATCGTCAGGCAGGCGGCGGATCATCTCGCCGAACAGGCGGGCATTCAGCACGATGCGGCCCTCCTGATGGATCTCGGCGGAGATGGCGGTGCGGATACCGGTCTGCATATTGTAGCCGGACAGCGTCAGCTGCGTGTCGCCCTCCAGCAGCACACCCTCCAGCGCGGGGATGGAGCTCTTGGCCGCCACCGCCCGGGACACGGTACTGACGGCCTGCTGGAGCAGCGTTTTTTCGCAGGAAAATTTCAGCATCTCTATCTCGTTCCTTTCTCGTATTTCGCAGGCATACTTTTCACGGACAAATCATAAACTAATCATTTATTTTAGTAGCGTTAGTAGTAGGGAGAATTTTTGTGGAAATTTCCCCGAAGCCCTTGTGGGACAGAGATTTATTTTCCACTCTTTCTCTGGAAAAGGGAGGGAGCTTTTCCACCGTTCCCCTCCATTCTCTTTTTTTCCACCGTTCTTCCACGTGGATACCACGATCACTGTGGAAAAAGCATTATCGCTTGCTGCTGATGTTGGTGGTGATCTCCTTGACCCGCTCAGCGAACTTGGGATCGGTCTGCATCTGCTTTTCCACCTTGTCCAGGGAGTGGAGGATGGTGGAGTGGTCACGGTTGCCGAACTCCTTGCCGATGCCGTCCAGCGACGTGGCGTGCATCCGCCGGATGAGATACATGGCCAGCTGACGGGCTGCCACCACGTCGCGGCTGCGGCTCTGTCCCCGCAGTGTCTCCTCGTCGATGTTGTAGTAGCTGCAGATATAGCTGATGATGACCTTGGGAGAAGGAACGTACTCGTTGCTGCGCTTGAGCATATCGCGGACGGCGCGGCCCACGGATTCCTCGTCCACCTGGTCTCCCAGCAGATCGCGGTAGGCCAGTATTTTATTGAGGGTGCCCTCCAGCTGCCGGACGTTGGTGGTGACGTTCTCCGCGATGTAGTCCATTACCTCGTCGGGCAGCTTCACACCCAGCAGCGCCGCCTTGTTGTGGATGATGGCCAGACGTGTCTCAAAGTCCGGCGGGGCTACGTCCACCATCAGGCCGGACTCAAAGCGGGACATCAGGCGGTCGCTGAGCTGTGTCATCTCCCGCGGCGGCCGGTCGGAGGTCAGCACGATCTGCTTGCCGGATTCATAGAGCGTGTTGAACGTATGGAAGAACTCCTCCTGAGTCTGGATCTTGCCGGCGATGAACTGGATATCGTCCACCAGCAGGATGTCGGCCTGCCGGTATTTCTCGCGGAACTCGGCGTTGCGGTTTTCCCGGATGGAGCTGACCAACTCGTTGGTGAAGTCATCGCCCTTGATATAGACGATGCGGGACTCTGGACGGCGGCTGCGCATCAGGTGTGCAATGGCGTAGAGCAGGTGGGTCTTGCCCAGTCCCGACTCGCCGTAAATGAACAGGGGGTTGAAGCCCTCCGCCGGCTTTTCCGCCACCGCCTTGGCCGCGGCGTAGGCCAGCTTGTTCTGGGGGCCCACCACGTAGGTCTCAAAGGTGAAGGCGTCGGAATCAAACAGGTTTCCCGGCCGGTCCGGCGCCACGCCGTGATAGGCCGCCAGCTGCTCGTCGCTGAGGATCTTTACCTCCAGATCGGTGGAGAAGATGTCCTTCAGCGCCGCCTTGATGTGGGGGAGGAACCGGGCCTCCACCGTGTTCTTCTTGAATGGATTGCTGCAGTGCAGCACCAGCGCCGAATCCTCCATGGTCACCACGGTGATCTCGTCGAACCAGGTCTTGATAGTCATGTCGGACAGCTCGCCGCTGAGACGGGCGAGGATACTGTCCCACAGATCTGACAGTGATTTCAAAGGAAGCTCTCCTTTCCTGCGATGTGTTTTCTGTGTACGCGCGGAAATGCACCCGTGAGGGCGCAGAATATCCCGCTACATTATACCAGACCCTGTGGAAAAAAGCTACTACATATTCTAAATATAAAGCAGTTTTTCTGCGGCGGGGCAGGGTGTGAAATGCGGCGGCAGTGGGCAATTTTATGTTGACATGACAGTTTTCGTTATGTATAATTTATTCCGCGCCGTTTTATGGCGTCTGATGTGTCGACTGCGGCAGGGAACAACGTCCTCTGCTGTCGAGTAAGAGCGGCGGCTCTGTTCCGCCGCCGGATATTTTTTTGAAGATGGAGGTGTCATGCAATGTTCCGTACCTATCAGCCCAAGAAGCGCCAGCGCTCCAAGGAGCACGGCTTCCGCAAGAGAATGGCCACCCGCAATGGCCGCAAGGTGCTGGCTCGCCGTCGTGCCAAGGGCCGCGCTCGCCTGACCCATTGAGGTCGCGGAAAGTGCATCGCACAGTGAGATAAAGCCTTGAGGGACGGTGGATATCTGCCGTCCCTACTGGTCTTTCTCCAAAAGACTGCGCTGAAGAAAAAGAGGGAACGTATGGACGCGCGAGTTACGGTAAAAGAGAACGGCGACTTCCGCCGCATCTATCGCAGGGGCCGCTCCGCCGTCTCCGGCGGCGTGGTGGTTTACTGCCTGAAGAACCGAAAGGGCATGAGCCGCCTGGGGGTCACTGTGTCCACCAAGCTGGGCCATGCCGTGGTGCGCAACCGCGTCCGCCGCCGCCTGCGGGAGCTGTACCGTCTGCATAAGGCGGAGCTGCTCCCGGGCTACGACCTGATCGTGGTGGCCCGTGTACGGGCGGTGGGCATGCCGTATGCCAAGCTGGAAAAGCAGTATCTGCACTGCCTTTCCCAACTGGAGCTGCTGCGGGAGGACGCATGAAAAAGCTGCTGCTGTCCCTGATCCGGTTTTACCGCCGTTCCATCTCACCTCTGTTTCCCCCCAGCTGCCGCTTTGTGCCCACCTGCTCTCAATACGCGCTGGAAGCCATTGAGAAGTACGGCGCGGCCAGAGGCGGATGGCTGGCCTTGAAGCGCTTTCTGCGGTGCCATCCTTTCCACAAGGGCGACTGGTATGATCCGGTGCCCTGAAAATCCTGAAAGCCTCGTTTTATTTCACAACGAAGGAGATCATCCATGTTTGCACAACTCGGATACTACATCTGCGTACCGTTCGCGTGGCTGACCCGTCTGTTCTACACCTGGACGGGTTCCTATGGCGTGGCCCTGATCCTGTTCACCCTGCTGGTGAAGCTGGTGCTGCTGCCCTTCCAGCTCAAGAGCAAGAAGAGCATGCTGCGCATGAACCGCATGCAGAGCAAGATCAAGGACATCCAGACGCGGTATGCCAACAATCGGGAGAAGCAGCAGCAGGAGATGGCGGACCTCTATGCCCGGGAGGGCGTGAACCCCATGTCCGGCTGCCTGTGGTCTTTCCTGCCGTTCCCCATCCTGATCGCACTGTACTACATTATCCGCACGCCGCTGCGCTACTTCATGAGCCTGTCCCAGAGCGTCATCGCCGAGATCACCACTCTGGCCACGTCTCTGGGCTACGTCGCCGCCACGGACGGTCAGGCCGCTGCCTACGAGCAGATCTATCTGGCCAAATTCATCCACGAGCACTGGGCCGACTTTGACGGTAAGTTTGCCGGCCTCATCGACCTGAACTACAACTTCCTGGGCATGGATCTGTCCGCTGTGGGCAAGGACCTGTTCAGCCAGTTCCCCTCCGGCGGCTGGCCCGTCATCGGCATCCTGGTCATGCCGCTGATCTCCGCCGGTCTGCAGTTCCTGATGACCATGATCTCCATGAAGAGCAATGGAAACACCCAGATGAACGGCTCCAGCAAGGCCATGATGTACATGATGCCCCTGATGACCGTGTGGATGGGCTACATCCTGCCCGCCGCTCTGTGCGTGTACTGGATCTGCAACGCCGCGTTCTCCTGCATCCAGGAGCTGTTCCTGAACAAGTACTTCAATAAGATCCTGGACCGTGAGGAGACCGACAAGGAGCGGGAGAAGCGGGAGAAGCGCTATGCCAAGATGCAGGCGGCCCGCGAGAACTATAACCAGCAGATGGTGTCGGGCAAGGGCGAAAAGAAGCCCCAGCCCCAGAAGAAGAAAAAGTCCTCCGACGGCGAGTACGGCGGCAGCACCACGGAAGCCGGCCGCGTGGGCCAGCGCCCCTACGCACGGGGCCGCGCCTTCAGCGAGGATCACTACAACGACAACTGATAAGGAGTTTTGTCTATGAGTTATATCGATGTAACGGGCAAGACTGAGGAGGAGGCCATTCGAAAGGGCCTGGAGCAGCTGGGCATGGACCGCGACGACGTGTCTGTGGAGATCCTGGAGCGGGCCAAGAGCGGCTTTCTGGGCATCGGCAGCAGCCCTGCCCGCGTTCGCCTGACCTACGGTCCGGAGGAGGCCCCTGTGGCCGAGCCGGCTCCCATTGTCAAGCCTGTTGTGAAGAAGCCCGCCGAGGAAAAGCCCGCGGCGCCTGCCGCAAAGCCTGCCGCTCCCAAGGCGGAGGACCGCCCCGCCCGTCCCCGTAACGACCGCCCTGAACGGAATGACCGGCCTGCCCGTCCTCCCCGCACGGACCGTCCCCAGCAGACGGAGCGCCCCGAAAAGAAGGATATCCCCACCATTGACCTGCCCCTGTGCGAGGACGAGAACGCCCAGCGCATCGTGGCTTTTGTCACCGGTCTGCTGGAGCATATGGACAGCGTGGCCCAGGTCAAGGTCTACGAGGTGGAGAAGGGCCGTTATAAGGTCATTCTCGAGGGCGACAAGCTGGGTCAGCTCATTGGCCGCCGCGGCGAAACGCTGGACGCCATCCAGCAGCTGACCAACTACGCCGTCAACACCGGCAGTGACAAGCGCATCCGTATCCAGATGGACGCGGAGAACTACCGCGCCAAGCGGGAGCAGAGTCTGGAGAGTCTGGCCGGCAAGGTGGCTGCCAAGGTGGCCAAGTACCGCCGCAGCGTGACGCTGGAGCCCATGAACGCCTATGAGCGTCATGTCATCCACGCCGCCCTGCAGGATGTGAAGGGCGTCACCACCTACTCCATCGGCACGGAGCCCAATCGCCGCGTGGTGGTGGCCTACGACCGTGAGGGCAAATAAACGTTCCGCTTTTCCCATGTTTCACGGGAAACAATGCAGATAAGCACCAAAAAACGGCAGTCCGGCGGACTGCCGTTTTTTTGTATCTCGAAAACCACTCGCTGGGCGAGTGGTTCAAAAGAGGCTGCTGCCGATGAGGAAAAATAAAACTCCCTCTGTTATAGTAGAGATGCGGTCTGGCAACTGCAAACTACAAAACAAAGGGAGGCCACTCAAGAATGAAGTGGCAGAAACAGTTTAGCAAGTTGTGTGATAGAAGTAAAGATTGCTGTTGAGATAATTAGGCAGAAGAAAAAGCATAAGTGTTAGGGATGACGGCTATATAAGAATGAAAAGGTGCCGGACTTATACCGGTGTGGGTAGGACAGCCTATGCAAATGGCAAGTCGTACCAACGCCGCATGAGGCGTGGCTGGTAACATAGGGCTTCGCCCGTCTAAGAAATACCCCCGGCTAGGCCGGGGGATATTTATTATGGGGTGATTCAGGCAGCAGCCTTGACCACGGAGGTGATGTGGGGGTTCACACCCTCATACCAGTACAGGAAGCCCTCCATGTCCACGACATCGCCCACGTTCAGAGCTTTGACGGCCTCATACACGTCGGTGCCGGGGCCGCAGAGGTAGCTCTCTACCACGAAGGTGTAGATCTTGTCGTTCAGGGACACATTGAAGTACAGGTCGTCACCCTCGGAGCCGGAGCCGTCCCAGTTGTACAGGAACGGGGCGCCCGCATCGTTGGAGGCGGCCACGGTCATGCCCTTGAAGGCCACCTTCTCGTTCTGGTGCTGGATCAGCTCGTCGCTGCCCAGCAGGGAGGTGACGTCCAGCGCGTCATAGACCTTGGTGCCCTCCAGCAGTTCGCAGGTAGCGTCGATGATCTCCACCTCGCCGGACCACTCGGCCTTATAGCCGCTGACGCGGATCTTGGCGCCCTCTACCAGCATGGAGTCGTAATCCTCCTTGCTGCAGGGCATGTTGTACAGGAAGTACGCGCCGTCATCGGCCTGGGTGTAGAACGTGGCCACGCCGACGCCGTCCTTTTCCCACCAGCCCTGACGGGCCTGGATGTAGGTCTCCACGGTGACGGGGGAATCCACAGCGGCCGCGTCGAACTCCGCGTGGGTCATGACGGTGACAGCGGCGTCAGCGCCGTCATCGGGGGTGTCCGGCGCCTGAGGCTCGTCGGTGTTGGTCTTGCCGCAGCCCACGATGGACAGCGCCATCACCAGAGCCAGCAGCAGGGTCAGAAACTTTTTCATGTTTGCTTTCTCCTCTAAATTGCACCATATAAAAATGGCAGATAGGGCGGGTGTGCTCCACACGCCCGCCCTATTATAACGCATTCTGCCGATAAATCAATGGGTCTTTCGTTTTTTCATCAGCTGTGCCCCGGCGTAGGCTGCAATCATCACCCACGCACCGCCCAGCGTGATGAGAAGAGCTTTGGACGCGGAGGGCAGGGGCCCCAGGTCCTCACCGCCGGCGGCAGACAGGCCGCCCCGCTGGTCCAGCCGGTACAGGCTGGTCACATCGGCGTACAGCCGGGTCATGTAGGCATCGTCCACCGTCTCCTTACGGCGCACGGACTTCACTACGTTTTCAATGAGCTGGCCCGCGGCGTTGCGCAGGGAGGTGGAGCCGTTGTAGACCGGCGTGGTGAACGTGTTGTCCACGTTGTTCAGCAGCAGCTGGGATGCCTGGAGCTTTACATCGTAGTGGAGGGAATCGTCCTCGCCTGCGCGGGAGAGATAGTCCTGATACTCCGCAGACTGCTGGGCCTTGGCGGTGACGGGGACGTAGCCCTCCGTCTGGGCGTAGGCGATCTGGACATCGTTGGTCAGCAGATACTGGGCGAACAGCCACGAGGCCAGCACCTCCTGGGGATCGTCCTTGTTGAACACGCACACCGACGGGCCCTGGGAGATCATCTGGGGATGATCGGGGTCGCACTGGGGCACGGCCATCACCGCCGTCTCAAAGTCCACGTACTTGTCGGCGCTGATGTCGCTCAGCGGCGCGTGAGAACCCATCCATGTGGCACCGGCGGTGGAGTCCACCGCGAACAGGCACTGACCCGCGTTCAGAAAGTTGGCGGGGTAGCCGGAGATCTTGAAGGTGGAGAAGGCGCCGCTGGCGGTGTGGCGGGCCACGTCGTACAGGATGTCCTCCGTGGTGTCGTTGAAGATCTGCACGTCACCGCTGTCAGTGGAGTAACCGGCGTTTTTCTGGCGCAGCAGCTGGATCATCATGTTGTCCGTGGACTTGTAGATGAAGGGCAGTAGCACCTCCTGCCCGTTGACGGCGAAGGTACCGTCGGCATTTTTCGCCGCGGCGGCCGCCTCCGATACCTCCCACACGAAGTCCCAGGTCAGCGTTTCCGGCAGCTCATAGCCCAGGGCCTCCACATAGGTCCTGTTGACGTAGCACGCCTCGGTGGAGCGCATGAAGGGCACGGCGTAGTGGCTGCCGGAGAAGCTGCACTCCTCCAGAAACCGGGAGATCATCTCCTCCGACGCGGGGCCGTCGTACCGCAGGGCGCTGCCGCCCAGACCGTACTGCTCGTCGGCGAACAGAGCGTCCAGCGGGGCCACCACATTGTCGCCGGTGAGGTACGTGGCGATGTGGTCGGGGTAGGTGATGCACACATTGGGGGTGGTGTTGGTGGCGATGTTGGTGATGACATCGTTGTAGATCTTGCCGTAGTCAGTGTAGAGCCGCAGCTTCACGGTGATGTTGGGGTACAGAGACTGGAAGTCGGCGATGGCCTTGTTGTAGATGTCCACCTGGGTCTTGTTGGTGTCGTTCTTGGCCCAGAACGTGATCTCATACTGCCGCGACTCGTCAAAGCTGTCCGGCACGGTGAAGGCGTTCTGGCTGCGGGAGCCGTGACACCCGCAGAGGGTGGTCAGCAGGGTCACAAGTGACAGCGTCAGCGCAGCTATGCGGGCGTGTCTCATCCCTTGGTGCCCCCTCTCGAAACGCCCTCCATCACCTTGTTGCGGAACAGGAGGAACAGCACGATCAGCGGCACGGAGATGACCACTACCGCCGCCATCATGGCGGGGATGTTCTCCCGTCCGAAGCCGTTTTCGCGGATGGCCTGGATGCCGTTGGATACCAGAAAATAGTTTTCATCGTCGGTGATGAGGCGGGGCCACACATAGGAGTTCCAGCACTCGATGACCTTCAGGATGACGATGGTTACTACCGTGGGGCGGCAGATGGGCAGCATCACCTTCCAAAGGTACTTGAAGTCGGAGGTGCCATCCACCTTGGCGGCGTAGTACAGCTCGTTGGGGATCTGGGCGAAGTTCTCCTTCAGAAGATAGATGTAGAACACCGATGTCACCGACGGCAAAATCAGGCCCCAGAATGTGTTGCGCAGGCCGGCGTCCGTAATGGTGACGAAGTTGGTGATGATGACCAGTTCATTGGGTATCATCATCAGTGCCAGAAAGCATGTAAAGGCCAACTGCTTGCCGCGGAAATTCAGCCGCGCGAAGGCGAATGCCGCCAGTGTGATGACCACCAGCATGATGGCCGTGGTGGCCACGGTGAAGATCACCGTGTTCAGGAAGTAGCGGCCCAGCGGCACGGCGGTGAAGGCATCACGGTAGTTCTGGAGGGTGGGGGACAGGGTGAAAAAGGCGGGGATGCGCTCGGAGCTGTACGCGCTGTAACTCTTCACGGAGGTCAGCACCATCCAGTAAAAGGGAAACAGCACGATGACGGCCCACAGGGCCAGCAGCACGTAGGTGACGGCGCGGCGCACCGCTCTGCGGCGGCGGGCGGCAAGCTCCACCTGCTTGTAATCGGTATGGGGATCCACAGTGCCGCCTCCTCTCAATAGTGGACGTGCTTCCGGCTCACCAGCAGGTTGATGCAGGTGATGGTCAGCACGATGGCGAACAGGATGATGGCTGCCGCCGATGCGAAGGACGGGTAGCCGCCGGAGTCACCGTACAGCATGTCGTAGATGTAGCCCACCATGGTGTTCATCTGGGCGGCGTTCAGGTCGGTGCCGAACAGGGCCACCGCGTCGCTGTACGCCTTGAACGCGCCGATGAAGCCGGTGATGACCAGATAGAAGATCATGGGGGAGATCATGGGCATGGTGATGCGGGTGAAGATGCGCCAGCGGGGCGTGCCGTCCACGCGGGCGGCGTTGTAGTAGTCCTGCTTCACCGAGGCCAGCGCACTGGTGAGGATCAGGATCTTGAAGGGCAGCACTACCCACACGGTGTAGAAGCACAGGACGAACATCTTGGCCCAGTACGGCCCGTCGATAAAATCCACGCCGGGGCTGCCGAACCAGTGGAGCATCACATTTACCAGCCCATCGGTGTAGGCGGTCTTTTTGAACAAAATCATGAAAACCAGACCCACCGCCAGCGTATTGGTGACGTAGGGCAGGAAATACACCGTCTGGAACAGGCTCCGCAGCTTTTCGATGGAGCTGAGCCCCAGCGAGACGAGGAGGGCAAGGCCAGTGGACACCGGCACGGTGATGATGACCAGGATGAAGGTGTTTTTCAGTGCCTGCAAAAAGTAGGGGTCCCGCAGCACGTAGCGGTAGTTGAACAGGCCCACACCGGAAAATGTCTGGGACGCGGAATTGTACCCCTCCTCAAAGGAGTACACGAACACGTCCGCCAGCGGGTAGACCATGAACACGCCCAGAAAGGCGATGGCGGGCAGCAGATAGAGCCAGCCCTTGACGCTGCACTTGTCCATGGCGTCACCTCAGAGTGCAGTCCAGCCGGACCTGCGTGTCGCGGTGGAACAGGAACACCTTGTGGGGCTTCAGGGCGAAGCGTATCGACTCCCGGGTGGTATCTACGCGGCTGTCGGCGGTGATGATGGCGCGGATCACCGCGTTTTCACAGTCTGGATGGGTGCATACCACGCTGATGTCGCGGCCCATGACCTCCACGCGGTCCAGCTTGCAGCACAGGGGGCCATCCTCCGCAGGGACGAAGCCCTCCGGACGGACGGCGGCGTACACCGGCTGCTCCTCGGCGCCTGCCGCGTCCAGCACCGCCGCGCCGCCTATGTACAGCTTGCCGTCCCTGATGCATCCGTCAAAGACGTGGATGGGCGGAGTGCCCAGGAATTTGGCCACGAACAGGTTCACGGGGTTGTCGTAGACCTCCTGGGGCTTGCCGATCTGCTGCACCACACCATCGCGCATCACCACGATCATGTCGGAGATGCTCATGGCCTCCTCCTGATCGTGGGTGACAAACACGGTAGTGACGCTGGTCTGCCGCTGGATGCGGCGGATCTCCTCCCGGGTCTGGAGGCGCAGCCGCGCGTCCAGATTGGACAGCGGCTCGTCCAGAAGCAGCACGCGGGGGCGCTTTACCAGTGCCCGGGCAATGGCTACCCGCTGCTGCTGTCCGCCGGACAGCTCACTGGGCTTGCGGTCCATCAGCCCCTCCAGCTGCACCAGCTTTGCCGCGGCCAGTGTCCGCTCCGCCATCTCTGCTTTGGTGAGCTTGTCCGCACCCCGCAGGTTTTCCAGCGGGAACATGATGTTCTGCCGTACCGTCAGGTGGGGGTACAGCGCGTAGTTCTGGAACACCAGCCCCACGCCGCGATTCTCCGGCGGCAGATGGGTCACATCGTCTTCACCAAAGAAGATCTGGCCTGCGGTAGGCTCCAGCAGGCCGCTGATAAGGTTCAGTGCTGTGCTCTTGCCGCAGCCGGAGGGGCCCAGCAGGCCGATGAGCTTTCCGTCGGGGATCTCAAAGGTAAAATCGTTGACGGCGACGACATCGCCGCCCGCTTTCTTGTTGCGGTTGGGGAACTTCTTGGTCAGATGTTGCAGCGTGACCTTCATGGCAGCTTCTCCTGTATTCTGGCGGCTCCGTCTCACGGGACGGGAGGCGACTGTAATGACCGCATTATTGTACCACAGTTCACGGCGTAAATCTCCTGTTTTTACAAAACTTTCCGGAAAATTTCCGCCTGCCTGTCAGGCGCCACCTGTGCCGGAGGCACATAGAATGAGGTGAGCCGTTTTTGGTTCACCCGATCTGACCACTTCAAAGGAGGAATATCTCTTGTATACAGAGAGGACTACTGCCGCTGCGGCGGCAGCGCGGGACGGCACTGCCCGCGATATGACGGCCCGCAGTGATGCAGCCTGCCGCGAGATGGACGGCTCGCTGCCCGGCGGCTGCGGCAATATGGTATTTCCCTATATCGCTATGCAGCGGGAGAACGCACAGCGCTACGATAACAGGGAGGCTCTTTTGCAGGGCACACTGTTTCCGGGTTTGGATCTGCCGTTCCGCAAGGAACTGCGCTCCCGCTTTCCCCAGGTGAACGAGGCGCTGCTGGAGCTGATGGCCTTGGACTTTGCCATCGACGAGCTGGGGCTGTATCTCACCACCCATCCCAATGACCAGCAGGCGCTGGAGCTGTACTGGAGCTACATCCGTCTGGGCAGGGCGGGCCGCGCCAAATACGAGGAGACCAACGGCCCGCTGCTGCAGACGGACATCACCGAGGGAGGCTTCCACTGGCTGGATGATCCATGGCCCTGGGACAAAGGAGGGAACGACTGATGTTTGTCTATGAAAAGAAGCTGCAATATCCGGTGAAGATCAAGAACACCAATCCACGCCTGGCTGCGCTGATCATTTCACAATATGGCGGGCCTTACTTCATTAAACTATGATGGAGGGCAAAAAAATAGGTCAGTCAAGCAGGAGACGGTAATGGATGGTCAGCTGGTTTTGGGCCTTGTCCCAGTCGATGTGTTCGATGATGGAGCGGGCGGCTGCGCAGCGCTGTTCCAGCGTAGCGTTCTCGTTGGTGATGGTGGCCAGAGCCAGACGGATGGCATTCCGCATGAGCTTAGGATCACCGCGGCGGTGGTTTTCTCTTTCGGCTTCGCAGATCGCCTCATCGATGCGCTGAAGCTGAGCCTGCGTCTCCTCTTTGGCCTGACGGTACTCCTCCATCGTGTCGATGCCGGAGAGAAAAGCCTCCCGCAGACGCTCGAGGCGGCGCTCGGTGGAGACGCGCTGGGCGCGGAGAGCGGCGACGGGGTCTCCGGCCTTGTCGGTAATGCGCAGAACTTCGTAGTGCAGGTCTGCGGCGGTGGAGGAATCGGCTTGCAGGCGGCGAAGGATGGCATCCTTCAGGAGGTCGCCGTTGATATGCTGGGATGTGGTGCAGCGGCCGCGCACATAGTTGTTGCACTTCCACCAGTGGGGCTTGGCAAAGACCATGGTGCCGCCGCAGGCGGCACAGCGGACAAGACCACTGATCCAGTCCTTATTGCTGCCCAGCGGGCGGCCGTGGTAGGGCATAGCCGCTTTGGACTGGGCAATGCGGCGCTGCGTCCGATGAAAAAGCTCCTCGCTGATCAGCGGCTCGTGTTTGCCGTCCATCACGATGATGCCGGGATCATCGAAGTTCCGGTGGGAGCGGCCAGTGGGGTTCCAGCGCAGCTTGCCGATATACACAGGATTGCGGAGGATATACTCCACGGTGCGGTTTTCAAATGGGCTGCCGCGATGGGTGCGAACACCGGCGGCGTTGAGCCAGCGGGCCAGAGAATAGCAGCCCTCACCGGCGTTGTACCGGCGGAACATCTCGCGGACGAGGGCAGCCTCCTCCGGCACGGGGGTGAGCACATTGTCCACGACGGTGTAGCCGAAGGCAGGGGGGGACTGAAGCTCGCCGCGCCGGTGCTTCTCCTCCATGCCGCGCTTGACATCCTCGGCCAGATTGATGGAGTAATATTCGTCCATGGCCTCGATCATGGATTCCATGATGACGCCCATTTTGCCTTCATCGATGGGCTCCTTGATGGAGATGACATCGATTTTCAGCTGCTTACGGAGGATGCTCTTGTAGTACACGGCATCGTCACGGTTACGGGCGAAGCGGGAGAACTTCCAGAGCAGGATGGCGTCAAAGGGCTTGGGCTTTGTTTTGGCGGTGGCGATGAGCCGGCGGAACTCGTCGCGGCCCGTGACCTTACGGCCGGTCTTGGCCTCATCCACGAACACAAACTCATCCGGCACCAGATAGCCGTTGGCGGCGGCCCACTTGCGTATCTCCACCAGCTGGGAGGCGGGGGACAGCTCCACCTGATCGTCGGTGGAGACGCGGATGTAGGCGGCGGCGGTTTTGAAATCAGTCATGGGCACCTCCGTTCATGTCGCGCCTTGCGCAGGCGTATCCGTGATCCCAGCCTTCGGCACGGCCGTCCAGCAGGCCGGTCTGGTAGCCGCGGTCATACCCCGCCTTCTCACCCGCGGCATATGAAACCGCGGACTCGCGCTTCTTGCCATCGAGAAAACCCTCCGCGTATGCTGCGTCTTTGGAGCGCTGCATATCCGATTTGGTGCGGATACGGAAAATCACAAGGGCACAGTACAGTATCCAGTAAAGGCCGGTGGCTGTGCCGCAGATGCCGGAGGACACGCCGAAGTGCGCCAGCGCACGGGCGATGCCAAAGCCGCCGCCTACGGCACCGGTGAGCAGGACAAAGAACGTCAGGCAGTCGAGGAAAGAGAGATGAAGCTTCTCTTTCGGGGTCTCAGCGAGGATCATGTCGCTGCCATCGTGCATGAGATACACCTCCTGTCATTGTGTTTATGAGAAAAATATAGCGCAGGACGCTGAAAAAGGCAAGGCGTTTCGGCAAAATGGATATTGTTTTATAAAAAGTGCATACTATAGTTGGCATTTTCAACATTTGTGCCAAAAGGTGTGATAGGATACAGGCATGAACAGCAGGATCAGCGAGATGAGGAGTTACCACGGCATTACACAACGGGAGCTTGCCCGGAGGGTGGGCATCTCCAGCGCGGCCATGAGCGCCATTGAGAGGGAAGCACATATGCCGAATGTGATCACGGCGCTGCGGATCGCGCGGGAACTGGGAACAACCGTGGAGGAATTGTGGGGTGATAAAAGGGAGGATGCAAGGAGGGAAAAACAACTGCGCACATGGGGGAAAAGAAAATGAAGAGAGAGGTACTTATTGCTGCTATCACGGCGGCGCTGGAACGCGCTGCGCCGCCTGTCCTTGAGATCATCCTGACATTTGTGGTGGGACTGCAGCGATAAAAAGGAGCGAGACGCCAGAGGGGGCGTCTCGCTCCTTTTTTATTTATCAGTGTCGGCGCTGATGAGCTTGTCGGCAAAGTCGGAGATCAGTTCCCACTGGGCGGGCTCCAGACGGGCCAGCGCGGAAACAAAGCGGCGTTGGAAGTCCTTGTCGGGGTCGCTGATGATGTCCGCGATGAAGGCGGCGATCTCCTTTTCCCGGTCGACGGCCTGAAACATCTCACCCTGGCCGGTGCGCAGCCACGTCTCGTTGACGCGGAACTCGCGGCACAGGAGCGTTACCACGGCATCGATGGGTTCATTCCGCCCAATTTCATATTGAGCGATAGTATTGCGCTTAATGCCGATCCTATCGGCGAATTCCTGCTGCGTGAGGCCGAGGGCCTTGCGCAGCTCTTTTATTCTTTCGTGCATGATATGGCCCTCCTTGCCGCCTATTAAAACACAATGGAGCGGAGTTGTCAATAAAAAATGTCGCAGAAACACAAAAAGGGCTTGACAAATGTGTATTAGAGACGTAGTATTGTCTCGTAAACACAAATCAGTGTCGCGTAGAGACGGAAAGGAGGTGCGAGGATGTCCGAAAAGGAGCAGGAGATCATCCGCAAGCTGAACAAGCAGGTGGAGGCCATGAGCGCGGAGCAGAAGAACATGCTGACCGCCTATGCGGCAGGTCTGGCCGACGGCGTGAGGATCGCCGGCGGAGCCGGAGCCCAGGGCCAGCGGTAAGGCATCGGGAGCCATAGGACAGCCCCAGCGGGGCATAGGAATCAATTACCAAAAGGAAGGAGTGTGACAGCATGGCGAAGAAGGAACGGCCGCCCATCACGGTGAAGGCCTACGTGAAGGTGAACGGGGTGGAGACGGACGTGGACGCGCTGAACGAAGAGCAGCGCCGGCGGCTGGCGACGGCCATCAAGGTGACGGTGCTCAACGAGCTTTTCGCCGGGCAGGTCCGCTTCTATCCTGCCGGTGAGGAGAATGCACAAAGGAGGACGGAGCTATGAGCAGGAAGAAGCAGCGGGGCGCGGCCTACGCCGAGGGTGAACAGGTTCTCAATCTCACGCCGCTGGCGGCGGAGCGGAACGGCGGCTATCCGCCGATGGGTACGGTGCTGCGTGTCACGCGGCGCTGGGGCAGCTGGGCGTATCAGGTTCAGGTGCAGGACACCGACCGCATCGAAACGTGGCAGGAGGAGACGCTGGGGAGGGTGCAGGTATGATCGTATTCGGGTGGATCTGCACCTATATCGGGGCGGCGACGCTGGCCTGCGGCGTGGTCCGTCTGGTGGACAAGCTGGGTGGCCGCCGTGGGTGAGGTACGGAGAGGTACGCCGACGCCGCCGTGCAGGGACTGCGCGGACCGGCGGGTGGGGTGCCACGGCACCGATGAGAGCGGCGCGTGGCGCTGCGTGGCCTACGGCGCGTATCAGGCGGAGATGGACAAGCTCCGGGAGGAGAAGCGGGAGGCCAAGGACGCGGCGGACGTGATGCGCTGGTATGTGCGGGCACGGTCGGCGCGGCTGGTGCAGAGAAAGAATCTGGAAGCGAGGAGGTAAGCGGTATGGCGAAGAAGACGGAGTGGCTGTGGTTCGTGGCCTGCGAGGGCCACGTGACGGCGCCGGTGATCGCGGAGAGCTGGGAGCAGGCCACGGTAGAGGCGGCGAAGTTCTGGGGCGTCCGGTGGGGCGCGGTGGCCGCCGCCTGCGAACTGCAGGAGAAGCGGCCGGTGGTGAAGAACGTGTGCTATAAGTGCGGCACGTACTTCCACGGCAGCGGCGTGGTGTGCGACCACTGCCGCAGTCAGGCAGAGATCGAGGAGCGCCGCGCACAGGCGGCGCGGAGGAACTATTTCCGGCGGATGCACGCCGAGGGCTGAACGGTAAGGAGGAACAGACCATGGGAGCTGTGGAAAAGATCAATCAGGAGATGCAGAAAAGGCCGGATGACCCCTATGTGGAGATCATCGGCCATTACATCATAGACCGCTGCGGGCTGGACGCGGCCTGCGAGAAGCTGGCAGCGGCGGAGAAGAAAACGCTGGAGGGCGCCATGAAGGCCGTGCAGGAGGCGGCAAAGAAAAAGGCGGTGAACGGCTGTGCCGTTCTGACACCGGACGCTGTATTCGGCGAGGTTGACAAGTATTTCGGCTTTGCAGCGGATGAGCTGGCGCAGGCACGGGCCATGCGCAGTATCGGCGCTGTGTCCGCACCTGTGGAGACCGCCGCAGAGGCGGCACCGATCGGAGCGCCGGCGGTATCGGTGGATCTGGCGGACTTCCTGTAAGGAGGAGGAGGGGATGCGGATACCGAAGAAGGTACGGGAGCTGCCGTGGCCGGAGCCGTACACGAGGGCCGAGAACATCCACTTCCGCGTGACGGTGCGGCAGCCGGTGGCAGACGGGGAGCGCCTGCTGGTGGTGACGTTCACCATGAACGAGGCGCGGCGAAATGCGATGCGCTGGGCCAGCGTCCACCGGAAGGACCTGCGGCTGGTGTGCTCTAAGAAGCAGCCTTCGGCGGCGGTGCTGGTGCGCGGCGACAGAGCATTCCGGCGGGTGAGCCTGTCGAAGGCGTTATACGCGGCAGCGGGCACGCGGCCGGACTACTGCTATCCGGAGATCAGCGAGGCGGACGAGGCGGCGCTGGCCCGTTGGCTGGGCACAAAAGAAGAGACGGGAAACCACCGGATGCCGGAGCTGGCGCGCTATGTGGAGGAGGCCGTTGAGGCGGAGACGCTGGCCGAAAAGAAACGGCGCGGCGAGATATTGGACGAGGACGTGGCGCTGTGCCCGTCCGCGCTGCCGGAGGGGCTGGTGGACTATATCGAGCGGGTGGTGCTGGAGGAGGATCGTGTGCTCCTCTACAAAAAGGGCGGCTGGCGCGGGACGTGCTTCTGCTGCCGGCAGAAGGTGCGGGCACCGGATGCATCAGACCGGTTCGCGCAGGGAAAGGTCAGCTATTGCCCCGCCTGCGGGATGAAGGTGCGCAATGTGCTGGAGGGCGGCGCCCTATATGCCGCAGACACCGTGGAAAATGTGGTGACGCTCCAGCGTGGGCTTGAGGACGGCGTGCTGTTCCTGCGGGAGTGGCGGCTGGAGCGAGACCCCACGGCCCAGTGGGAGGATATTCCCCGCTGGCTGAAGGAGACGGCCCGGTGGATGCTGCGGGACAGCCATGTGGCCAAGTGGCAGCACGAAACAAAATACAAGGTGAGCATGATGCAGTCGGAGCGCCTTTCACTGGCGGACTGGGAACGAATGCGGAATGTTACGGATGTCTATGACGGCGGCTACTACTTCTATCTGCCCGGCAGCTGGAAGGAGCTGGTGACCGGGACGCCGCTGGCCTACTGCCCGCTGACGGATTTCACGGGCGAACGGGAGCGGCGGAAATGCCGGACCCACATCATGCGGATGATGGTGGATTGGCCGCGGTATCCGGCGGTGGAGAAATTCTACAAGGCGGGGTATGTGCCGCTGGTGGAGGAGCGTGAGCACTGCGCGGCGTCGCTGCGGAATGCCGTGAAGTGGCAGGCGGACAGCATCTGCGGGGCGCTGCGGTTTCCCCAGCGTCTTTTGAAGCTCTTCGCGCCGGAGGACTGGACCATGGAACGCATGAAAACCGTGAGGAGCCTGTGGGCGCGGGTGGCGGACGGCCGGTTCCGCGAGGCGGAGATCGAGCCGTTTCTGGACAGCGGCATGGATCTGAACAAGGTGGGGCCCGCGCTGGGATTCGCACCGGTGGGACGCATCGTCGCGTGGCTGGACAGGCAGCGGGCGCTGGAGAAGGGGCGCTTTGACCGCGAGGAACAGGAGCGCCGCGAGGCCGCGAAAAAGGGTGCGGCATATTACAGCAGGAGCTTCCGCGACAACACGGAGGAAATATTCCGCGACTATCTGCTGGACTGCGTGACGCTGGGGCTGGACCTGAACGACAGGGAGGTACTGCTGCCGAAGGATCTGAACGCGGCACACCGGCGTACCATCGCGCAGGTGAAGCACAGGGCCAACGAGGCCGAGCGGGCCGAGTTCCACAAAAGAGCGGAGAAGCTGGAGAGGTGGCGGTATGAGGCCGGCGGACTGCTGATCCGGCCGGCGGCGGATGCGGACGAGCTTATCGCGGAGGGAGCCAGCCTGCACCACTGCGTGGGCGGCTACGCCGACCGCATGGCGGACGGAGAGACGGCCATATTCTTTGTCCGGCGGCTGGACGAGCCGGACGAGCCCTATTACACACTGGAATTAAGAAATCAATCGGTTGTGCAGTGCCGGACACTGCACAATGCCAGCTATGAGGCGAATCCGGCCGTGCATGACTTCGTGGCCGCATGGCTGCGGGATGTGGTCAATGGCAAAAAACACAAACAAAAGACAAACAACAGGAGGAACGTGGCATGAATATGAAAAATAAGAGGTGTCCGCTGCAGGCGGAGTGTGAGCGGCGATGCAGCTTCTACGGCAGGGAAAAGGAGTGCGACTATTATTACGGCAATGCCCGTCCCGGTGCCATGATCGACGAGGAGTTGACCACGACGGAGCTGGAGGCGCTGGATGAGCTGTTCGACCAGCGGGATATCGACATCATCACGGAGGAGATCAACTTCTACAAGCAGCAGGCCGGTATGGCCATTTTGGAGATCGGGAAGCGGCTGGCGGAGGCGAAAAGCCAGCTTTCTCACGGGGAATGGCTGCCGTGGCTGGAGGAAAAGGTGGAGTTCTCCGAACGCAGCGCACAGCAGTATATGCGGCTGTGGAAAGAGTATGGAAAATCCGCAACCGTTGCGGATTTGGGAGTCCGCAAAGCCTTGGTATTACTGGCTTTGCCGGAATCTGAGCGGGAGGAGTTCGCGGCGGAAAATCACGCCGCCGACATGACGGCCAAGGAGCTGGAGGAGGCCGTCCGGCAGCGGAAGATCGCGGAGCTGAAGGCGGACTCGGCACAGCGGGAGCTGGACAAGCAGAGAGAGACCGCCGCCCAGGCAGAGAAGGATGCGGCGAAGGCCCGGGAGGCGGCGGAGCAGGCCGCCTCCGACGTGCAGGCGGCCAAGGACACCGCGCTGGCGGCGCAGGAGGAGCTGGCCCGTGTACGGGGAGAACTGGAGAAGCTGCGCAGCCGTCCGGTAGACGTGGCG
>OGZK01000168.1_pt1 | contig 60942 bp, 50 predicted proteins | sample 1576791 | NCBI WGS metagenome assembly OGZK01 (sample SAMEA3541556, study PRJEB24748) | human gut metagenome | biome: human gut; feature: human-associated habitat; material: faeces | place: China | collected 2012
AATAAAACAAGGTGCTTTTGGATTGATCATGTACATTGTGATTTCTTCCTCGTCAATTACCTTCAATGCATCCATCAAAAATTTAGGATTAAATCCTATGAGAATATCCTTTCCTTCTTTCGAAATATCAATATCCTCTGACATAGATCCAATACCGGAATTGATAGCAAGACTCATGCTTGTATCTTTTACATCAATGATAACCGGTTTCTTTTCTGATTCACGGATCATCAGTGTGGTACGGTCAATAGAATCAAATAAATCTTTTTTGTTGACTGTTATTTTAGTTTCATAATCACTGGATAACATCTTGTCAATTTTGTAGTATTCTCCCTCAATGAGACGTGAGAGTACGATCGTATTGTCAAATTCAAATAATACATGTTTGTCTGTGAAATACATGCAGATTTCATCATCCAGGCCGCCATTTAAGATCTTGCTGATCTCAATTAAGGTTTTACCCGGAATAATAACACTAACATCATCATAATTCTGTTTCAAATCTACCTTGCGAATAGAAATACGATGACCATCCAGAGAAACAACTTTAAGCTGTGATCCCCTGATTTCAAAAAGTTCACCTGTCATAACCTTTGTATTTTCATTATCTGATATAGAAAATACAGTTTGTCTGATCACTTCTTTTAGGGTGAATTGTGAGATAAGTACACTTTTATCTTTTACAATCTTTGGAAGATATGGAAATTCTTCTGTATCCTTTACCGGAATATTAAATTTTGCTTTGCCACATGAAATATTCATTGTGAGATTTTCATTTACGGAAATGGAAACTTCATTGTAAGGTAATTTACGAATAATTTCGAAAAATACCTTTGCGTTTACTGCAACAGAACCCGGTTCTTTAATATCTCCTTCAATAATTGTTTCGATACCAATTTCAAGATCATTAGATATTAGTTTGATCATTCCATCCTTTGCTTCGATGACCATACATTCTAGTATAGCCATTGTAGATTTACCTGGAATAGCCTTTAAGGATATATTGATGCCTTCCAGTAATTTTGACTTGTCACAAATTATGTTCATGTTGATAACTCCTTTCAAAGCACAGCCAAAAAAAATCCGCATAAATATATAATTATTAATCGTAGTAGTAGTATTAGGGGGCGTTGATAAGTGTATAACCCCTTTCAGGCCTTAAAAATCAAGGGATGAGAGGCGGGGATAACTTCATGGACAAGCTAAGATTAGCTGTGAAATTATCAAAACTTATCAACAAGCCAAATTTTAAGTGATGAATCCACAAGACAGAAGTTCACAAAAATTGTTGATATGTGGAATTCTTATTGTGGATTTATTTTTTTGATCAGAATGTCAATGTCCTTCGCTACCTTGGAATTGGCATCGGTATCTTCTAAAAGCTTCTTAATGTTGTCTCTGCCATGAATAATAGTAGAGTGGTCTTTTCGATTAAGATGCTTTTTAATAACGTCTAATGTATTATTCGTAAGCTCACAGCAAAGGTACATGCATATCTGTCTTGGATGTGAGATATTGCTGCTGCGCTTGCTGGAGAGCAGGTCATTGGTAGAGATATTGAAATGATCTGCTACTGTTTCAATAATGTAGTCTATCGTAATCTCCTTTTTCTTATCCGGTGCGATCATATCGGAAAGGGCCTGTTTGGCGAGGTCCATCGTGATGTCATTATGGCGCAATTTTGAAAAAGCAATCACCTTTGTGATAGCACCCTGAAGCTCTCTAATATTAGAAGAAACATTGGATGCAATGAAATCAAGGATACTGTCGTCAATGGATAAGTTCTCCTCCTGAACCTTGCGGCGTAGAATCGCCATACGCGTTTCGTATGTAGGCGGCTTGATATCTACGGTAAGTCCCATTTCGAAACGGGAACGAAGACGTTCCTCTAAGGTTTTCATTGTAGCAGGGTGCTTATCGGAAGATATGACAATCTGCTTTTGAGATTCATACAGGTGATTAAAGGTATGGAAGAATTCCTGCTGCATGGTTTCCTTACCAATGATGAACTGAATATCATCAATGAGCAGGACATCGACGTTACGGTATTTATTACGAAACTCCTGCATGGAGTTGGAACCGTCTCCCTTTTTATCACGGATTGCTTCGACAATTTCATTGACAAAGGACTCACTGGTAACGTATACGACTCTCTGGGTATTATCCCGGTCAATAATATAATTGCCAATTGCATGCATCAGATGAGTCTTCCCAAGACCGGCTCCTCCGTAAATAAAGAGAGGGTTGTAAATATCACCCGGTTCCTCTGCAACCTTAAGGGAAGCAGCATGGGCATAATCGTTATTGTCACCAACCACGAAATTGTCAAATGTGTATTTAGTACTGATAAAAGGATGATCCTTACTAGGTAGAGAAGTGTTTTTAAATGTCTCTACAGGAGTAGTATTAATTTCGTTTTTAGAAATATAAGTAATATCATACTTAATATTAGTCATTTCCTCGATCGTAACCTGAAGAAATGCGCTATATCTCTTTTCAATAAAGCTTTTATTGCTGCCGATCTTTGCATCATCGATCAGGATCGTGAGATTCTTTCCTGAAATGGAATGCACTTTCAAAATCTTGATAAAAGTATTGAAGGCGGGATCAGATATATCAAAGTTCACTTTCATCTTTTCAAGAATATCGTCCCATTTTTCATAAAGTTCGTTTTCCACTTCAAGGTACCCCATTTCTAAAGTATATATTAAGTCATTTTGCAATGTTTCATATAGAAACAAATGGACAAGCAGCCTCTTATGAGTAGAATCATTGCATTTGCTTGTCTATCCTTATCTATTTTATATCATATGAAGATAAAATACAAGAACAAAGTAATAAACATCAATCCACATAGAATCACAAAATTGTGGAAAACTATGTGAATATTGTGGATAACTCTATAAAACGGCATTTTTATTGAGTTTTTGACAATTGTGGAAAACTTTGTGGATAAGTTTGGGTATAACATGTGATTTATCCACAATTTGTGCATAAAATGTTTATAAGTATATGGTGAACAAATTTTCTATCCACCATTGTAGAATACGATAAATACTGTATTTATATAAAAAATTTTCTATTTGTGTATCATGTGAATATTGTTACCAACAATAATGAGACAATTATAGAATAAAACGAGTTTCTTCCTATATAATATGCTAATGTTTATAATTTTTTGAAAAATTGTAAGGTGTGGATAAGTGAAGAAATGAATATCCACATATCCCCAAGGGGGATTTTGAATTGAATTTCTGGTGGAATATCCGTAAAATATGAAAATTAGGGCTTGACTATTCCAAAATGACATAATATAATATGTGATACATGTGATTTTATGTAATACAGATCAAGGAGGTGTATTGTAATGAAGATGACATTCCAGCCTAAGAAGAAATCCAGAGCTAGAGTTCATGGTTTCAGAAAGAGAATGCGGACTGCAAACGGCAGAAAAGTTATTATGAGCAGAAGAGCAAAGGGAAGACATAAATTATCCGCATAGGTCGCAGTTATGTGACCTTTTCTTCTATTTATAAAGTGCTACTTTATAAGAGGGACATATCGTGTTTCAAAAAATTAGAAAGAATATTGAATTTTTGAATGTGTATCGCCATGGAAAGTCCTATGCCAATAAGTATTTGGTAATGTATGTTCTCAGTAATAAACTCGATGAGAACAGATTTGGAATCACAGTTAGTAAAAAAGTTGGAAATAGTGTGGTAAGGCATAGGATAACCAGGCTGATCAGAGAATGTATCAGATTACAGGAAAGTAATATTTTGACAGAATATGATATCGTTATTGTAGCTAGGAAGGCTGCGAAGGATAAAAAATATCAGGATATAGAGAGTGCCTTCTTAAATTTGTGTAAAAGGCAGAATATTTTAAAGAGATAACAATAATGAAACGTGGTTTGATTTTTATTATACATTTATATCAGAAATTTATCTCTCCTCTGAAGGGAAGACCAACTTGCATTTATACGCCTACTTGTTCACAGTATGCGGTAGAAGCTTTAGAAAAGTATGGTTTTTTCAAGGGGAGTTTTTTAGCTGTAAAACGAATTTTACGATGCCATCCCTTTGCAAAAGGTGGTTATGATCCTGTACCATAGTGATTAGAGTAATTTTTAGTGTATGTGACTTTGAATAACTTGCCCGGGAGGACTGAATAATGATGAGTGTTTTTTTGACAACTTACCAGGGAGCGATTTTAGGACCAATTGCACGTTTGCTTGGTTATATATTACAGGGATTATATTCCGTATTGTCTGTAGTAGGTATTGAGAATACCGGTATCTGCATGATCTTGTTTACATTTATTGTAAATGCGCTTATGATCCCAATGCAGATTAAGCAGCAGAAATTTGCAAAGATGTCATCGGTAATGAATCCGGAATTGATGGCAATTCAGGCAAAATACAAAAATAAAAAGGATCAGGAATCACAGCAGAAAATGTCTCTTGAGACACAGGCTGTTTATCAGAAATATGGAGTAAGTCCGGTGAGTGGATGTCTTCCAATGTTGATCACTCTTCCTATTTTATTTGCATTGTATCGTGTTATTTACAATATTCCGGCATATGTGCCACAGGTTTATGATATTTATGATGGACTTGCAAAAGTACTTCAGGAGGCTGGAGTTACTGTAAGCCAGCTTGCAGACAAAAGCTATATATCAAATCCTACTTATGTAGTAACACAGGCAGTAAAGGCAGCAAAATCAGATGCCGGTAATATTAATTATTATATTGATGTATTATCTCAGTTTAATTCCAGTGGATGGGATGTATTGATCAAAAATCATCCGGATCTGAGTGAGGTCATTACAAAAACGGCACATCAGGCGCGGAATATTAATTATTTCCTGGGCTTGAATATTGCAGATACACCTAAAATTAAGTCGGTTAGTGTAATTATTCCGATTCTTTCTATCGTGACACAGTATATCAGCACAAAGCTGAGTATGGCAGGAACACAGCAGCAGACTGCAAATTCAGACAATCCAATGGGACAGTCAATGCAGACAATGAATACGGTAATGCCATTCATGACAGGTTTTATGTGTCTGATGTTTCCGATTGGTGTAGGTATTTACTGGATTGCCGGTAATGTGTTCCGTATTTTCCAGCAGTTGTGTATTAATCTGTATTTTAGTAAAATAAATATGGATGATTTGATCAAAGAAAATGTAGATAAGGCCAAAAAGAAATACGAAAAAATGGGCATGGATCCGTCTGTTTTGGACAAGGCTGCAAAGACCAGAACAAGCAATATCAATACAAATGTGGCACAGAAACAGAAGCAGACAAGTACGGCTGGTAATGCAGCAAAGAAAAACAGCAGCATTAGTGATAAAGCTAGAAAGAGTAGTACAAAGGACATTAAGAAGTCCAAAAACTCAAATTATAAAGAAGGAAGTATTGCAGCATATGCCAATATGCTGAATCGTGATGATAAATAAAAATAAGGAGGAATTGGTCATGTCAGAGTGGAAAGAGTTTTCTGCAAAAACAGTAGAAGAAGCATTAAATATTGCTTTGGTTGAGTTGGAAACAACAAGAGAAAATGTAGAATATGAAGTTATTGAAAAAGAAAGTTCAGGAATTCTTGGCTTATTTAGCAAGCCGGCAATTATCCGTGTATGTAAGAAGCTTACATTAGAAGATATTGCAATCGGATTTTTAAGCAAGATTTTTAAGGCAATGAATATTGAAGCTTCGATTGAAGTGACCATTAATGCAGAAGAAAATGTGATGAATATTGAATTTACAGGAGAAGATATGGGACCTCTGATCGGTAAGAGAGGTGCTACTCTTGATTCGTTGCAGTATCTCACAAGTCTCGTAGTAAACAAGGAGACAGATGGTTATATGAAGGTGAAGCTGGACACAGAAAATTATCGTGCCCGCAGAAAAGAAACATTGGAAAACCTCGCAAAGAATATTGCACATAAGGTAAAGAGAATTCATCGTCCTGTATTTTTGGAGCCAATGAATCCATATGAGAGAAGAATTATTCATTCTGCTTTACAGAATGATAAATATGTAGAGACTCATAGCGAGGGGGAGGAGCCTTATCGTAAGGTAGTCATTACATTGAAGCCGGGAGTAGATACCGGATATGAGAGAAGAGGTAAATATTCCTATGGTGGAGGACGTTCTTATAATAGAAACGGTGGTGGATATCGTAAGAAGAGATATAATGATTCTTATAAGAAGAGAGAATACAATATAAATTCCAATGAAGATGATTCAGGTGTTGAGGAAAGTACAACAGAGGAATAATAAATTGTTTTGGAAAGGGGCTGGATATCAGTCCCTTTTTGTTTTATCATAAAATAGAAAAATAATTATGTGTGATGAAGCTTTGTATCAGTGAGATTATTGATAGATTTCATAGAAGGAGAGAGGGTTCCATGCAAGAAGAGACGATTGCCGGAATTGCCAGTGGCATGGGAGGCGGAATTAGTATTATAAGAATTAGCGGAGAGAATGCTCTTCAGGTTGTAGGAAGCATTTTTCGTACCAAAAAATATCTTTCGAATCTGCAAAAGGAAGAGAAAAAAAATATAATCTGGAAAAGTGATTATTTCGAAAAAAAGGAAACACATACGGTACATTATGGATTTATAGTAAATGATCAGGAAGAAATTTTGGATGAAGTGATCGTTGTGTTAATGAAAGAACCAAATAGTTACACCAAAGAGGATGTTGTAGAAATTGATACTCATGGTGGAAATTATGTGGTGAAAAAAATATTGAATGAGCTGCTTCATCATGGAGCAAGACTGGCAGAACCGGGAGAATTTACAAAAAGAGCGTTTCTGAATGGAAGGATTGATCTGTCGCAGGCAGAGGCTGTGATGAAATTGATTTCATCACAAAATGATTTTTCATATCAGAGTGCATTGAACCAGTTAGAAGGAGAAGTGTCTCAATATATTGAAAAAATTCGCCAGGATATATTACATCAGTTGGGATATATTGAGGCGGCGCTGGATGATCCGGAGCACATCTCTTTGGATGGTTTTGCAGAACAGCTTCGGGAGATTATGATTGGTCATATACAAAAGTTAAATAAGCTGTTGTTAAATTTTGATGATGGAAGAATGAAATCGGAAGGAATCAATACAGTTATTGTTGGTAAACCAAACGCAGGAAAATCATCTTTGATGAATCTGATGCTGCAGCAGGAGAGAGCAATTGTAACAAATATTGCGGGAACAACCAGAGATGTTCTGGAGGAAAAAGTGGTTCTTGGTAATATTATATTAAATCTTATTGATACAGCAGGAATCCATGAGACAGAAGACATTGTAGAAAACATGGGTGTGGATAAGGCAGTGGATTATATTGAAAAGGCTGATTTTATTATTTATGTTATGGATGCCAGTGATAAATTAAATGAGGCGGATGAACAGATTATTCAATTACTTCAGGATAAAAAGGGAATAATTCTTTTTAATAAATCGGATCTGAATCTGGTATTGAATGAGAAAGAGATTAATTCAAGATTAAATTGGACGATTATTCCATTTTCTAATGAGACAAAGCAGGGACTGGAGCAGTTAAAAGAATATATTACAAATTCCTTTTTAAAAGGAGATATCCAATATAATGATCAGGTTTATATTACAAGTGTCCGTCATAAAAATGCGGTGGAGTCTGCAGTGCAAAGTCTGGAACAGGTAGTACAGACGATTGATGATGGGATGCCGGAAGATTTTTATACGATTGATATGATGGAAGCATATCAAAGTCTTGGCCTGATTAATGGTGAAACAGCTTCGGAAGATTTAGTAAATAAAATATTTTCTGATTTTTGTATGGGTAAGTAAAGCAGTGATATAGAAATGGAGTAAATTATGGACTATATATATAATAAATATGACGTGGTTGTAATTGGTGCCGGTCATGCCGGATGCGAGGCAGCATTAGCGGCTGCAAGACTTGGAATGCATACACTTGTATTTACAGTAAGTGTAGATAGTATTGCAATGATGCCATGTAATCCAAATATTGGAGGAACTTCGAAGGGGCATTTGGTTCGTGAAATTGATGCCCTTGGTGGTGAAATGGGGAAAAATATTGACAAAACATTTATTCAATCAAAAATGCTTAATACATCAAAAGGACCGGCAGTACATTCTCTCCGGGCACAGGCAGATAAAAAAGATTATAGCAGATCTATGCGTCGTGTATTGGAAAATACGGATAATCTGGTAATCAAGCAGGGAGAAGTAGCAGAGGTTTTAGTGGAAAATAATAAGGTGACAGGTGTAAGAACAACATCCAATGCAGTCTATCCATGCGATGCAGTGATCATGTGTACCGGAACATATCTTCAGGCGAGATGTATTTATGGTGATGTAAGCCAGTATACAGGACCAAATGGTTTGGCTGCTGCTAACGAATTGACGAAGCATTTGATGGAGCTTGGAATTGAGGTGCGTCGTTTCAAAACGGGAACCCCGGCTCGCGTAGATAAAAGAACGATTGATTTTTCAAAGATGGCAGAACAGACAGGGGATGAGAAAATTGTTCCATTCTCTTTTACAAATACACCGGAGGATTTAGAGAGAGAACAGGTTTCGTGCTGGTTGACATATACCAACAAAGAAACACACAAAATTATTATGGATAATATTGATCGGTCTCCATTATATTCCGGAAACATCAAGGGAACCGGTCCGAGATATTGTCCATCAATTGAGGATAAAGTGGTTCGGTTTGCAGATAAGGAAAGACATCAGGTATTTTTAGAGCCGGAAGGTAATTATACAAATGAAATGTACATTGGTGGTATGTCCAGTTCCTTGCCGGAGGATGTTCAGATTCGAATGTATCATACTGTGCCGGGATTAGAGCATGCTGAAATTGTCCGAAATGCTTATGCAATTGAGTATGATTGTATTAATCCATTACAGTTAAAGGCTTCATTAGAATTTAAAAAAATCTCCGGATTTTTCAGCGCAGGACAGGCAAATGGAAGTTCAGGATATGAGGAAGCTGCAGCACAGGGAATTATTGCAGGAATTAATGCTGCCAGAAAGGTTAAAGGATTGGAACCTTTGATTTTAAATCGTTCCCAGGCATATATTGGTGTTTTGATTGATGATCTGATTACAAAAGGAACAAATGAGCCATATCGTATGATGACATCAAGAGCAGAATATCGACTACTCCTTAGGCAGGATAACGCGGATCTACGTCTGACAGAAATTGGTCATAAGATAGGTTTGATTTCGGAAGAAAGATATGAGCACCTGATAGAAAAAAGAAAAATGATTCAGAAAGAAACAGATCGTCTTATGAATACGACAGTGGGAGCATCTGAAAAAGTACAGTCATTTTTGAAGAAGAATGATAGTACACCGTTACAGTCCGGATCTACTTTGGCTGAATTATTAAAACGACCGGAACTATCATATGATAAATTAGATGATATTGATGATGATCGACCTGATCTGCCGGCAGATGTTATGGAACAGGTAAATATCGAATTAAAATATGATGGATATATTAAAAGACAAATGCGTCAGGTAGAGCAGTTTAATAAATTGGAAAATAAAAAAATACCGGAAGATATTGATTATCACAAGGTATATAGCCTTCGTAAAGAAGCGGAACAAAAACTAAGTGAAATTCGTCCGGCGTCTGTTGGACAGGCATCAAGAATATCGGGAGTTTCACCCGCAGATATATCTGTACTTTTGGTTTATCTGGAAAGTGGACGAAAGTAAAAAATATGAAATTGGTATATTGATTAGTATACTTAACTTTTAAAAATGAATGGAGACTCTATATGAATGAAAAACTATACGAGCTTTGTAAAAATAATGAGATTGATTTATCTGAAAAACAGTTAGAACAATTTCAAATCTTTTATGATTATATGATTGAGATGAATCAGGTGATGAATCTGACATCAATTACAGAAGAAGATGAGGTGATATTAAAACATTTTTATGATAGCATGTCTATTGTAAAATATTTTGATTTTAAACCCGGCGAATATGTTATTGACGTTGGAACAGGAGCTGGATTTCCTGGAATTCCCCTAGCAATATTACTTCCAAAGGTACAGTTTACATTGATGGATTCTTTGAATAAAAGAATTGTATTTTTGCAAGATGTTGTGAAAAAGTGTGGTTTGAAGAATGTAGAATGTATTCACAGCAGAGCCGAAGAATTGGCTAAGAATGAAAAATATCGTGAAAAATACGATGTTTGCGTTTCAAGGGCTGTTGCAAATCTTTCTGTATTGTTGGAATATTGTATTCCATTTATAAAGAAAGGTGGAATGTTTATTTCTTATAAGTCTATTTCATCAGAAGAAGAGTTAAGTGATTCAAAAAATGCACAAAATAAATTGTGTTGTAAGTTGAAAAAAAATATTTCATTTGAATTACCGGATACAGATATTAGACGTAATTTTCTATTATTTGAAAAGTTTGATAATACGTCAAGCAAATATCCGAGAAATAATGGAATACCAAGAAAAAAACCTCTATAAAATAATTGTAAAAATCTTAAAATTCTAATTCCACTATGGAATGATGTGATAATCCGTGGTATAATAAATATTGTGATTAAAACAGAAATGTTTCACGTGAAACATTTCTGTTTTAGATATTGAAATAATATGAAAATGTTAATAATATGGTGAAGAACAATGAGAATTGCATTGCAATTCTTGGAGGGCAAAACGCTGGTTTGCCCTTTTTATCTTAGATATGTTTTATTGATGTTTCACGTGAAACATTCAACAAACAGAAAGGATAAGGATGAGAATTAATGGGTAGAGTAATAGCAATATCAAATCAGAAAGGTGGAGTAGGTAAAACAACTACTTCAATTAATCTTTCAGCCTGTCTCGCTGAAAAAGGAAAAAAGGTTTTAGTGATTGATATTGATCCACAGGGAAATACAACCAGTGGATTGGGATTAAATAAAGATGAATTGGATGCGACAGTCTATGATCTAATGATTAATTATACAGAAATATGGGATTGCATTAGTCCTTCTGTGGTAGAAGGGGTATCCGTTATTCCTTCAGATCGAGATTTGGCGGGAGCTGAGATTGAATTAGTCGGAATTAAAGAGAGAGAATATATTTTAAAGAAGGAAGTCGATAAAGTTAAAGATAAATACGATTTTGTTATTATTGATTGCCCACCTTCTCTTAGTATGTTGACAATTAATGCAATGACCACAGCAGATACCGTTCTTGTACCGATACAGTGTGAATATTATGCACTTGAAGGATTAAGTGAGTTGATACATACAATTAATCTGGTAAAAGACAGATTAAATGAAAATCTGGAGATAGAGGGTGTTGTTTTTACAATGTATGATGGAAGAACTTGTTTATCTATGGAAGTGGTGGAAAATGTAAAAGAAAATCTACACCAAAACGTATATAAAACGATTATTCCTAGAAATGTCAGATTGGCAGAGGCACCAAGCCATGGTTTGCCGATTAATATGTATGAGCCAAAATCTGCGGGGGCAGTAAGTTATCGAAATCTGGCAAAGGAAGTTATTGACCGATATAAAAAGAAATAGATTGATATAAAAAGTAATAAGGTAAAAGAAAGGAAAAAACATGGCAGCAAAAAGAGGATTAGGAAAAGGTATTGACGCGATGATATCGGGGGACGATACCAAAGCGAAGAAAGTAGTGAAAGAAATAATAAAAGAGGTAGATACGATAGATATTAATAAAATTGAGCCAAATAGTAATCAGCCTAGAAAAAATTTTAATGAAGATAAGATACATGAACTGGCAGAATCTATTAAACAGCATGGGCTGATCGAACCTTTAATTGTACAAAAAGGAAAAAAGGGTTTCTATACAATTATTGCCGGTGAAAGAAGATGGCGTGCTGCAAGAGAAGCAGGAGTAAAAGAGATTCCTGTTGTGGTAAAAGAATATAGTGATCAACAGGTTATGGAAATTGCATTGATTGAAAATATTCAGAGAGAAAATTTGAACGCTATTGAGGAAGCAGAAGCATACGAACGTCTGATAAAAGATTTTAATTTGAAACAGGACGAAGTAGCAGAGCGGGTATCAAAAAGTCGTGTGGCAATTACAAATTCTTTGCGTTTATTAAAGCTTGATCCAAGAGTTCGTGAAATGATTATTGAAGACAAAATTAAAAGTGGACATGCCAGAGCACTTCTTAGTGTAACTGATCAGGAAGAACAGTATCGGCTGGCTGTTATGATATTTGATAATTCCATGAGTGTTCGTGAAACAGAAAAGATGGTAAAAAAATATCTTGCAGATAAAGATAAACCAACGAAAGAAGTAAAGAAAAAAGATACACAGACGGAATTGATTTATAAAGATTATGAGGAAAAATTAAAAACAGTTATTGGAACAAAAGTAAATATCAATAATAAAGGAAAGGGAAAAGGAAAAATCGAAATTGAGTATTTTTCTCCTGATGAATTTGATCGGATTATTGGTATGATGATGTCAATGAGATAGTAAAAGACATATTTGACACAGATATTGATAAAATATAAAAAGATATCTAAATTTATAAAGACGGAAAATACAAAACAGAAAAGGGGATATATTATGGAATTATTTGAACAATTTGGAATTGATCTGGGATATGTGGTAATTGGAATGGCCGCAGTAATTATTATATTGTTTATATTGCTTTTGATCACAATGATTAAGGATGCAAATACAAGAAAAAAATATCGTATATTTATGGATGGAGAAAATGGAAAAAACCTGGAAAAGGCTATTTTAGATAAGTTTGCCGCAATTGATGATCTGTCAGAAGATACTAAAAATATTCATGAGCAGTTGGAAAATATTGATGGTCGTTTGATTAAAGCATATCAGAAGGTAGGGCTTGTAAAGTATGATGCATTTAAAGAAATAGGAGGAAAGCTTAGTTTTGTTTTGGTTCTTTTGACAGCAGAGAATGATGGTTTCCTGATTAATTCAATGCATAGCACACATGAAGGATGTTACACATATACGAAAGAAATAGTTAATGGAGAAGCGTTTGTAATATTGTCAGAGGAGGAGCAGCAGGCACTGGAGGAAGCAAAAACGAACAGTAGTCCTTTATTTAAGAAAAAGATATGATGAAGATATATTTATTAACTATAATAATAGGATTTATTTTAGAAATGCTTGGAGCAGATATTCTGGTGAAACAGAATATCTGCTTTGCTAAAATTACAAAAATTCCCAAAGTATATATAGCAATGATTTTATGTGGAATGGGAAGCGGGTTGAGTTATCTAATTTATACAATTATACGCAGCTTGCAAAAAAATAACCAAATGATACCATTTCACACCAGTATTACTGTGTTATCAGGAATTTTGTTGATACTGGGAATATGTGCAATGACTGGCAAAATAAAAATTTATCATGGTGTGATGCAGCAGGATTTTTCATATTTGATTTTTGTTGAAATTATTTTATTATATTTAAGTGCTGATTATTTATTCCACGGAAAACATTCTATGAGGGTTTTATCTGGAATTGATGGAGTTATTCTTTTTGCATTTTTTGTGGTTTATCTTTATATTATCGGTAAAAAAACATATCGTGGCATAATGAATGATGAAAATGTGAAAATAGATCTGACAGCAATTTTATTTTGTGGATTAGGTATTATAATTACAACAGCTGGTGGAATTATGATGTTATTGTCTGTGGATAAAATAGTAATTCCCGGTTTATTGAAAAAATATGCCGGTAAAGAATTTATTAAAATTCTTATTATGATCATTCCAAATATTTTCATTAGTATATGGTCAATAAAAAACAGAGAACCGGATCTGATCTTGGGAAATCTGCTGGGATATAGTATGACCTGTCTTACAGGGGCAGTCGGTGTGGCAGCAATGATCAATCCAATTGTGATATCAGTATCAGGAATATATAATATGATCATATTGTGCTGTGGAAGTATTATGGTGTGGTTGTTTGCATATAAGGATCAACAGTTGAACAGATTTCACGGCTGTGTTATGGGTACGGTATTTGTTGTTTATATGGTTTCGATGGTAATGCGGTGATAAGATAAGAGCAGTAAGAAAAAACAGGTAGAAAAATTACTTGTAAAAATCAATCAATAGAAATTTTTATTTATTTGATATATCTGCAAAATATAATGATGGCGGTTAATATTTATTAAGTCCCAATAATGGGACAGGTAAATATTAACCGCCATTTTAATCATTCCTCAGTAATGACAGAACCATAATAGGATTTTAGGGATTCCAGACTATTATCCTGAGAATCACCAAATCCATCTGATGGGATCACAGGAAGGGGAGTATCACTGCTCATAGCGACACCGCCATTAAAATCCTCATGGTAATGTTTGACGCTTTCGTTGATAGAAAGCATTTTTTCATCTAAAAATGAAATAATATTAGCACATTCTTTAAGCTCGTCTTTAATTCCAGCAGGAGCTTTTCCTTCAAATTTATAATAAATTTTATGCTCAAGACTTGCCCAAAAATCCATTGCAATGGTACGAATCTGAATTTCAACCTTTGTGTCAATGACATCGTTGGTTAAAAAAATGGGAATCGAAACAATCATATGATAGCTCGTATATCCATTTGGCTTTGGAGTGGCGATGTAGTCCTTTACACGAAGTACTGTCACGTCATCCTGGTTTGAAATGGCAGATGCAATCTTATAAATATCAGAGGTAAAGGAACAGATAATTCGTACACCTGCTACATCATTTACATATTTGACAATATTTTCTACTGTCAGTTCTAAATTTTTTTTGCGGATCTTACGGGCAATACTTTCCGGTGATTTAATACGGGATGTAATGTGCTCGATTGGATTGTACTGATGTGTCTGTTTAAATTCGTTGTTTAGTATTTCCAGTTTCGTATTTATTTCTCGGAGAACAGAATCATAAAGCAGTAACGTGCGATTCCATTCTTCTTCCTCATTGTAATATAATGGTAATTGCATAAAATCACTCCAATTGTGAATTTACATATGTTTTCAAGTGTAAATTGTGAATAAATATCGTCTAGTTAAATCCATAAATACGGTTAAAAATATGATAACCGTGAATAATGATCTTCTGACCGGATTTGCGCTTCATCTGCATTACTTTTCCAAGACGTCTGCGGTTGATAATGTTATATAATATAATGTTTTTGTTTCGCAGGTAATTCCATAATTCATCGCGCTTTTTAAGGCTCTCAGGAGAACCCTCATTCACGAGAAGAGCGGAACTGACAATCAACATCATTGCAAGATATTTGATCATATATTTGCGAAGCTTAAAATCCTTAATGTTCATAAGATCATATGAATCAATCATTAATTTATTTACTTTGATCTGCTGGTCAATACGTTTCGTCATAATTGCCTCATTGACTGACTGATCATCACGACCGATATAATAGCGGTATAAGTTTACATCAAGGTAATAAATTTTTTTGACGTAAGGAAGCGGATTGTAAGCATAAAGGTTATCCACATAAAATGTGTGTTCCGGAAGTCTTAATCCACAATCTCTCAGAAGCTTTGTGCGGTAAATGATAGAGTGCATTAAAAGGTTCTGGCTTACCCGAAAATGACGAAAATCTCTCCAGGTGATGATCTTATCCTTTGGAATAGCAATACTGTACGACATTACCTTATGCTTATGCACACTTGGCTTTTCGTAAACATAGTTTGAAATAACCATATCAAGACCTGTGCCATCGTTGACCATTTCACGAAGTAGCTGCAGAACTCTCTGGAGACTGTAAGCATCCAGCCAGTCATCACTGTCCAGTACCTTAAAATAAATACCCTCAGCATTATCAATACCAGTGTTGACAGCGGAACCGTGACCTCCGTTTTCTTTGTGAATGGCACGAACAATAGTCGGGTATTTTTCCTCGTATTGTCTGGCAATTTCTAATGTTTTATCAGAGGATCCGTCATCTACAATGATAATTTCAATGTCATCTCCACCAATCAGGGCAGAGTTAATAGCATGTTCCATATATTCCTGCGAATTATAGCAGGGAATTGTAACTGTTAATAATTTCATAAAATATCCGTTTTCCCTTTCTAATGGTTATTAGTATAGTTATAATAAATTAAATACAGTAATTATCTTCTATATAAAGTATAACCGATTCACCTCTATTATAATATGAAAATGAATAAGTTGAAAGTATTATTTCTTAATATTTTCTAATTATTGTAAAAAGAAAAATTAAATTTTCCTTGCAAGGGAGAAAGACATTGTATAAACTGGAATTAGAGAATAACAGTAAGATATCAGCAAATGGAAGGTGCTTATTATATCAGGATGGAGAATAATTTTTTGGCGATAGAAGTAAAATTGTCTCCGTAAATTTAATTTTACCTTTTTGCGATGATATTGTGGAATGGAGGAAGATTATGGATAAAAATGAAATTATGAAAAGGGTTGACCATACCCTTTTAACACAGACTGCCACATGGGAAGAAATTGAAAGGATATGCAGTCAGGCAATAAAGTATAAAACAGCTTCGGTCTGTATTCCACCATCTTATGTGAAAAGAGCTTCGGAGTATCTTGCAAAAAAAATTCCTGTATGTACCGTGATAGGATTTCCGAATGGATATCAGACAACAAAAGTTAAAATGGCTGAGACAGAGGATGCTTTAAAAAACGGGGCAGAAGAAATTGACATGGTTATCAATCTGGGAGATGTTAAAAATCAGCAGTTCCATAAGATAAAAGAAGAAATTATGCAGTTGAAGAGGATTTGTGGAAATCACATTTTAAAGGTGATCATTGAAACCTGTCTTTTAACAGAGCAGGAAAAAATAAAAATGTGTCAGGTAGTTTCTGAAAGCGGAGCAGATTTTATTAAAACTTCTACCGGTTTTTCTACGGCCGGGGCAACATTTGAGGATATCATGCTTTTTAAAGCACATGTAGATTCTCATGTAAAAATTAAAGCGGCTGGTGGAATCAGTTCCTTTGATGATGCGGAAAAATTTATTACACTTGGGGCAGACCGGTTAGGGACAAGCCGTCTGGTAAAAATATTAGAAGCAGAACAGTAGAACAGACCAAATGAAATCAGGAGAGGAAGATGTCCATGAAAGAGTTGATTGCAAAGGCGATTGAAGCTAGAAAAATGGCTTATACGCCATATTCTCACTTTCAGGTAGGTGCTTGTTTGAAGGCAAAAAATGGTCAGATATTTCAGGGGTGCAATATCGAAAATGCAAGTTATCCTGCTACAAATTGTGCGGAAAGAACCGCTATCTTTAAAGCGGTTTCTGAAGGCATTACAGAATTTGAGTGTATTGTGATCGTGGGTGGAAAAGAAGGAGGAAAGTTAGAAATTTGTCCGCCATGTGGAATATGCAGACAGGTTATGGCAGAGTTTTGTAATCCGGAAAATTTTCAAATTATTTTGGCAGAATCAGAAGAAAAATATAAAACATTTCTTCTGAAAGAATTGTTGCCATTGAGTTTCGGGGGCAATTTATTATAAGTATCATAAGGGGGCAACGACTATGAGAATGTATGACATTATTGATAAAAAGAAAAAGGGGCTGGAGCTTACAGCAGATGAAATATCCTATGTGGTAGATGGATATGTGGCAAACGAAATACCGGATTATCAGGTGTCTGCTTTCTTGATGACAGTATATTATCAGGGGATGACCGAAAAAGAACTGTCCGTATTTACGGACAGAATGGCAAAATCCGGAGATATGGTTGATCTATCTGCCATTGATGGAATAAAGGTGGACAAACACAGTACAGGTGGTGTTGGCGATAAAACCACGCTGGCCGTAGCACCTTTGGTAGCTGCATGTGGTGGAAAGGTTGCCAAGATGAGTGGAAGAGGTCTGGGATTTACAGGTGGAACCATAGACAAGCTGGAATCGATTCCCGGTTTTCAGACGGCAATTCCGGAAAAAAAATTTTTTGATATTGTTAATACGATTGGACTTAGTGTGATCGGTCAGTCTGCAGAGATCGCACCGGCAGATAAGAAATTGTATGCACTCCGGGATGTGACGGCAACTGTAGATAGTATACCATTAATTGCGGCGTCTATTATGAGTAAAAAGCTTGCCTCAGGCAGTGATAAAATTGTGCTGGATGTCACGGTGGGAAGCGGAGCATTTATGAAAAATGCGGAGGATGCGATACAGCTTGCGCAGCGGATGGTTGAAATTGGAGAAAGAGCAGGACGTCAAACGATTGCTATTTTGACTAATATGGATGTGCCACTGGGAGTAGCAGTGGGAAATGATATTGAAGTAATTGAGGCAATCGAAACACTTCAAGGAAATGGGCCGGAGGATTTTGAAGAAATCTGTGTGGAATTTGCATCACAGATGCTTTATCTGGGAAAAATTGCAGATCTGCAGGAGTGTCGTGATATGGTTTATGATGCCATTGAAACAGGAAAAGGAATCGAAAAGCTGGCAGAGATGGTGAAAGCGCAGGGAGGGGATGAAAGTTATATTTATCATCCGGAAAAGTTTGAGGAAGCACCATATCAAAAGAAACTGATTGCAGATCAATCGGCATATATTTCTGCTATGGATACTGAAAAATGCGGAAAAACGGCTGTCATTTTAGGTGCGGGACGTGAAAAAAAGGAGAGCGTGATCGACCCGAAGGCAGGAATTCGTTTTTACTTCAAAACAGGAGAATATGTGGAAAAAGGGGAGGTACTGGCAGAGTTATATGCATCTGATCAGGAAAAGTTAAAAGATGCTGTAAAATATCTGAAAACAGCATATCAGTATAGTGATGCAGCAGTGACACCGATGGAAGAGATTATCGGATATGTTACACGGGATTACGTTCAACAAAGGATCATAGAATGAGTTATTAATAAATAATCTGACAGGCAGGCAGCTTTTTGATAAGCTGTCTGTACTCTTTTTGGGACACATTTGTACTGGATATGTTTAGTGTTTTTAAGTGGGTAAGCCGATATAAAACAGAGATATCTTTGATGTTTTTATTTGAAGAAATATCAAGATACTCTAAGGCGGTCAGTGAAGATAAAAATGACAGATCCCGGATCTTATTATAAGAAAGAACAAGAGTTTTCAGCCTGTTGCAGTCAGATACTGCAGACAGATCTGTAAGTTTGTTATCGTTCAGATAAAGTTCCTGCAGATTGTTAAAGGAGGAAATGCCGTCCAGATTTTTGAAAGAATTATTTCCGGCATAAATACATGTGATGTCAGAGGGGATTGATATGTTTTTTATGGTATTGTCTACAGTATCAGAAAAAAAATTATAATCCTGATTTTGAAGATCGATTTCTGTAATGGCTGGATTTTCTGACATTATGTTTTCTCCGGAGGTAATGGCGCCGGTTGTTGCGGTCACAGGACCGCCCGACGGAATGGATGTATCCAAAATGGCAATATATTCATTGGATTTGGCCGCTGTCATATAGACGGCATGATAACGCTGCAGAGAGATAATAAAAAATATAATGGAAAGCATCAGAAAAATACTTACAAAATATTGAATAAAAGAGTGACCGTTTTTTGGGACAGGCATTGTTTTTGTGTAAAAGAGAGGGTGGTTTTCACGGTGTAGTAATAAATTACTTAACTTCTGTGTTTTTTCATGGGAAGAAAGAGAAGCAAGAGCACGTTTTAACTCAGTAAGAGAAGCAAAGCGGTCAGAGGGATTCTTTGCCATGCCCCTGGATAAGATGTCCTGCATTTCATCAAAAAGAAAATCCTTCTGGAGTTTACAGATAGAATACAAAAGGCTGCAAATGGAATATTGCATTGCTGCTTTGAAAGCATGTTCATCTGTTAATGGATGGGTGTATTCTGGTGCAACGTAAGGATGTGTCCCTAAAATAGTACATTTCTCCAGATTAATATCTCCAAGGCAGAATATTCCCCTGGAGTTACGGTAAATATTGCATGGACTAATGTCGGCTTCATAGATTCCTGTATCACATAGAATAGATATAGCATCAATCATATGGGTACCCAGACAGAGAAGGTCATGAAAGGATAAACCGGTATCATATAAGATTTCTTTCAGGGACTCTTCAAGTGGATAGAAGACATATTCTCTGTGATGAATATGATGATGTGCTTTTGGAAGTAAAAAATGACTATCTGTTATATTGGACAGAGCTTCCTTCTTTCTTTTTGAAAAAATATGGGATGCGTATATTTTTAAAATATAATCAATCTTTGTTTCTGTATTTTGCACCTTACAGATTGCTACGTCTTTTGTAAATGATATGATTTTTATGAGATTCCAGATGGAGGAAAGCTCTGCAGGCAGAGTAAAAGATTTTGTCGTATTCATAGTTATTACAGACCCTTTCATAAATAATACTTTTTAATTTTGCGCTTTAAAAATTCTGGCAATCAAAAATTTGATTATGCACAAGTGAACAAGTCCCTTTATGCCGTGATTTATGATATTTTGACCGTGCAGGAAGCGGACGTTTTTTGTCCGGAATCCAACCTGCATGTGATGACATAAATACCTTTTTGCATAAAACAGAGTTTTAATGTGGAACAATGCTTTTTATTGTGAATATATTTATTCTTTATGTGACCCTTTGTGGATATATCCCATTTTAGGGAATCAGCGTCTGCTCCGTAAAAAGTGGATTTCAAAACAATTGTTTCGCCGCACTTTTTTTGAAGAAATGTGTTGTTTAATTTCAGGCTGAAGCTTTCAGTTTTTCTGGTATTTTTTTCAGACGTATCAGTATGTTGCGGTCTCTTGGTTTCCGGTAATGGTTTTTGAGGTGATGTTGTATGGTTTGCGGATGGTTTTTTGGTGAGTTTTTTTGTTTTTTTGGGTATCTTTTTTGAGTTGGTGTTTTTGTTTTTATTTGTGTTTTTATTGGTGCTGTTCCGATAAATGATATCATATGTTAGGGATTCATTTTTATCATTATATAATCCGAAAAGATAGCTTTTTCCGGCAGGAAAATAATAGAGGATTGTTAATTTACAGTGAATCGAATCCATAATGTAATGAGACGGCGGGTACAGATTTCCTTTTGCGTCATAGAGCTGAAAGGAGAGAGAAAGCTTTTTGGTGGAAAAAATCTCAATCGTGATTTTCCCTTCTTTTTCCTGCTCCGGAATACAGTAATAATGAAAGGAGCGAGAGGAAACAGAGGTACTGTATTGTTGTCCCTTTTGAAGTGTTTTTGCGTGTTTAATATCGGTATTGTTATGGGATGCCGTTGCTGCTTTCACAGTCATACTCCCTATGGAAGTATCGGCATAAGAAAATACTTTATCTGAAAAAAACAGACATATAATAATTGAAATAAATAAATTTCGGAAGAAAAGATGTTTTTTCATAAATAAGTCCTTTCTTCACCTCAAAACCAATTTCATTGTAGCGGATTTGTAAGAAAAAAACTATCCGTAATTCATTACAAAATTTTGTCAAAAAAAGAGACAGATTTTACGATAATCTGTCTCTCGGATAAAAAAATTATTGGTAATATTGTCGTTATTTCAGAATATTTTTTAGGAAAGATGTCCCATCCAGCTTCTGAGGTACTTTAAGGTAATCACAGATTGTCGTACCGATATCCGCAAAAGTAGGCCTTGTGCCAAGATTGGTATCCGGAAGAACAGGTTCTCCGGCAATCACAAGAGGAGTGTATTCTCTGGAGTGATCTGTAGATGGTGTACTTGGATCGCATCCATGATCTGCTGTGATCATTAAGATATCCTCCGGCCGTAATTTGGCCATAATCTCCGGTAGACGTTTATCAAAGTAGGAAAGGGCAGCGGCATAGCCGGGTACATCATTTCGATGTCCATATTTCATATCGAAATCTACCAGATTGATGAAACAAAGACCGTGGAAATCTTCGTCCATATATGCCAGTGTTTTATTGATGCCATCTTCGTTATCCTCTGTCCGGGTCATTTTTGTGACACCTTTTCCCGCAAAAATATCATTGATCTTGCCAACAGCCAGTACATCCTGGCCGGCATTTTTGATATTGTCCAGCATGGTATCCCGCGGTGGTGTCAGAGAAAAGTCGTGACGTCTGCTTGTGCGGGTAAAATGACCCGGTGTTCCAATAAACGGACGGGCAATGACCCGGCCTACGGCATATGGTCCCTGACAAAGCCTGCGGGCAGTCTCACAGATTTTATAAAGTTCCTCCACGGGAATAATATCTTCATGGGCGGCAATCTGCAGTACGCTGTCAGCAGAGGTATATACGATGATATTTCCTGTTTCCATATGTTCTTTGCCGTATTTTTCGATAACTTCCGTGCCGGAATATGGCATATTACAAAGAACCTTTCGACCGGTTTCAGATTCCAGGGAATGGATCAGATCCTTCGGAAATCCATTTGGAAATGTAGGCATTGCCTTTGGTGAAATGATTCCGGCAATTTCCCAGTGGCCAATCGTCGTATCTTTGCCGCGGGAAGACTCCTGCATACGCATAACGGCACCGGCAGGAGTAATCTGCTTTTTGGCCCATTCGTGACGTTCATGAACGCGGTTTCCATCAATCGCAAAGAAACCAAGCTTCTGCATATGGGGCATGTAAAAATGCTCGTCTGTGGATGCCGCATAAACGGTATGGCTTCCAACATCGCCAAAATCGGCGGCATCCGGTGCCTCACCGATACCAACGCTATCCAGAACAATTAAAAATACACGTTTACTCATAATACCAACCTCCAATCTAATTTTTATTTAATATCAGATATAACTGATAAATACATATCCGGCATTTTCAAAGAATTTCTCTGCACCGTTTAAGGACATTTTTGTGTTTGATCCGGTAGATGGATCAAACCAGCTTACGGAGCTGGAATTGTAGGAATTGATCAAAACGGCCTGAGAGGAATTCTTCATAGCAATAACAGGTTTTCCACTACTGACAAAATATAAAATTTCATCTACGGTACAGCCGGTCAGATTGACAGGTGTGCTTATATATTTTTTGAGAATATCCATTGTAGAGGCTCCCTTTAACAGGGAAGCATCCTCGGTAACCTGTGCAGACTGGAGCAGCATATGCAGGCATGCCTTCATGCTGGAAACATTTCCGGAGACTGTGGTTTTGTCCATCAGAGAAACGGTATTACTGAGGAATTTGCCGCCGCGCTCCCAGATAATATGATTGCGGTTATCCATAACGACACCCATCTGCTCGTCAGCCTGGCGGATTGCTGTTCCGGCATCATAATTTGAACCGGTAATGCCGCCATAAGCATAAATATAATATTTATCTGCCGCATTTTTCTGCGGATTATTGATATAAAAGGTGGTGTTTTCTGTTACCATTACATATTTGGTATATGTGATCTTTGGTTCTCCCTTCATCACAAAGCCTGCCGGCAGACTGATATATTTTTCTGTCAGCATTTTATCTGTGACTCTGGAAGCCAGGTCAAAAGATTTTGCTTTATTGTCTTGCTGATGTTGTATACTGTCATCGGATATCTTTTTAAAGTTCTGTCCTATTTTGCGGACACGTTTTAGCTGAATAATATCCTTATCAACCACGGTTTTTATAATATAGACATTTTTGGTCTCATACTCTTTCAGAATATCACCATGGCTGTCTGCAATGATCAGCTTGTAAACAGGAGAAATACGTTCTCCCTCCTGGGAGTTGTAAATATCAGAGTTTCTCACAAAACCGTATACGACACTGGAATCAATGGCTCCCAGTACCTTGATACTTTGATTTTTCTTTGCAGAAACTGTACGACTCTGTTCTGTTTCCAAATCAAGAATTGTAATGTGTGTGGCCGGTTTTTGGGACGTTGCATTGGACCAGACAAAACATTTTGCCTTTTCCAGCATTGCAAAATTGCCGCTGGATGCATTGCGGGTGAGAACGGTATATTGTCTGGAAGTAATATTGTATGCATATACTCTGTCATATAATGAAAAATAAAATACATTTTTGCGGTTTACATAACAGAAATCACCAAAATCCTCTTTTAACTGCTGGAAGCTTGTTTCCAGGGGAAGATAAATACGCTCATTGATCTGATTCTTTTTGGAATCGTAGCTGTATAGGATGATGCCTACACGACCCTCATAATCACCACAGTTCATATAACCGTAAACAACAAAGTCGATATTGCCATCGTTGTCAATATTGATAATGCGAATGTCATGCTGGTCATAATAATCCTGAATATAATTGGTAGAATCCTGCACAAAGGAAAATACCTGATTCAGCTTTTCTGTGGAGAGATCGTAATACCACAGATTACCGTTTCTGACAAATGCCATTTTTTTGTTATCCTCACTGGAGGAGATATTCAGATCGTCTACATTGGAAATACCAATCTTAAATTCACTCTGGGAGGTGGAGGTCAGCTCCGGATCAAAAACGGCTTCCATGGTACGCTGGAAATACAGGAGATATATGCGTCCTGTAGTATAGCGTACACGGTAAAATTCTTTTACCTGATAGGTCTCTGTACCTGTGTTGGTTTTCGTCTGGACATAATAGACCTGTTCTACAGCAGCAGTTTCGATATTCAGCTCTTTAATCGTTGGTGTACAGATAGAGAGCATCTTTGGTTTTAATTTATTCCAGGTGATCAGTTTTTTGCTGGAATAAATATTTACGTTTGCCAGAGTGGAATCATTGCTTCCATTGGTTTCCAGATAATTGTTAATATCAAATCCTTTTTCTTTACCAAAGGTTGCGTTGTGGAATTTGTTGACAAAGTCCAGCTTCTGTTTCAAAAAGAAATCGGAATCATAATATTTTACTCTGGTATAAAAATGAATACGTTTGCTGTAATTTGTCGTAAGCGTAATCTCCAGTCCATATTCTGTACTGGTATTCATTGCAGCATCCAGTGTCAGATGTGCGGTTTTTGTTCCGGTAGATTCGTCGAAGGCAGATAATGTACCGCTGCCAATGCTTTTGTCATTGGCAATATCCTTCAGATCATAATCAAGCCGCTTGATCTTCAGGTCATTTTCTGAAATGACCACATCAAAGGACTTATCTGCACCGATCGGCGTGATGGACTCGCGGATATTACCGCTATCCAGTTCACTGCTGTATCCGTGAAGTGTATTGATCGTGTATTTGTTTACCGTGAGATTGATCAACGGAAAAGCGGAGCTTTGCAGACTGGTTGCCGTCGCTGTTCCGACATTTATGCTGGGAATATGTTGTCCAAATATAAAAAGGGACGCACAAAATAATACAAATAATCCAAAACCTTTATAAAAATATTTCAAAATAAGCCTCCTGATCATACAAACATTCTTGTCTTTAGTATAGATTGTTCCCGATAAAAAGGCAAGGACAGTCACTAAATTTTAAGATTTCCATATAATAAAAATGAAGTATGTTTGATACAGGGAAGGACATAGAATTATGAGAAATAAAAGAGTAAATTATCCAAAGGGAAATGCGATGGTATTTCCATTAGAGCTGGCGCAGATACCGGAGGAAGAAAAGGTCCGGGATCTGAAGTATCTTTACCCTCTGGAGGTTACGGAATTAAACGGAATGGTTATGGATGTATGTGATCAGATGGAATATGATGGGAGTCCGATGTATGATCAATATCCGGATAAGGTGACAATGGAACGTATGGCATCGGGAATATGCTGTCATTACTGCAGACAGAGGGACAGAGTCGATCAAAAATGGCTGCGTCCCATGGTAGAGATCATGCTGTGCAATGAAATGAATTGCCGGCGGGAGAGAAGATGCCGGCATAATCGATAAAACCCGGTAGTAATTACCGGGTTTTAAAAATATGTTACACTGTATAAACTATAAATCTAATAATTGTTGGTAAATATCACGCTTGGAAACACCTCTGTCTTGTGCTACCTTTTTCATTGCTTCCTTTTTGGAAAGATTCTGGTCAAGATAGAGCTGCATATGTGCCTGAAGATCCATTTCCTTCCAGTTATCCTGTTTTTCCTGATCCAGGGTCTGCTGGGAGATGCCTTCAAGAACCAGAACATATTCTCCCTTTGGGTCGTTGTCAGTATAATAGGAAACAGCCTCAGATAACGTCATAAGCTGAACCGTTTCATGAAGTTTCGTGAGCTCGCGGCAGAGAGTGATCTTCCGGTCTCCGAGAGTGTTGTATAACTGCTTGAGAGTGGCGAGAAGATGATGGGGAGCTTCATATAAAACTACCGTTCTCGTTTCTGTTTTCAGGGATTCCAGAATAACGGCGCGTTCTTTTTTGTCCGGTGGAAGAAAAGCCTCAAAGGCAAAACGGCGTGTAGAGAGTCCGGATAAAGTCAAAGCAGTTACGCAGGCACACGCACCGGGCAGGGAAGTGACCGGAATCCCTGCTGCGTAAGCCTGGCGGACAATTTCTTCGCCGGGATCAGAGATGCCCGGTGTACCGGCATCTGTCACAAGAGCAATATTGGTTCCCTGGGCAAGCCTGGAAACAAGATAGGCTGCCTTGTCCACTTTATTGTACTCATGATAGCTTGTCATAGGTGTTTTGATCGTAAAATGATTTAAGAGTTTAATGGTATTGCGTGTGTCCTCTGCGGCAATCAGATCTACCTCCCGTAAGGCTCTTAACACTCGGAAGGTAATATCTTCGAGATTGCCGATCGGAGTGGCACATAAATATAAAGTTCCGGTCATTATTTTCTCCATTTCTAGCAGTGATATATATTGAGAATCTCCTGTGTATATTGTCCCGGAGCGGAATATATAATAAGAGGAGATTCTATTTTTACCATGGAATTGCCGCCACGGACTGCATCGATCAGCACCATATTGGGTTCCTTATGGGCAAATGGATGTACAAAGCGTATCCGTTTTGGTTCCAGTTTATATTTTGTAAGGCATGTGATAATTTCAATCAGACGGAAGGGTCTGTGTACCATTATAAAATGACCACCGGGTTTTAAAACCAAAGTGGCTTCCCGTATGACATCTTCCAGAGTACAGAGAATTTCGTGACGGGCGATCGCTTTGGGCATATCCGGATTTTTGAGTCCGTGATTATTATTCATATAAGGCGGATTGGTAATCACATAATCGTAAGATGCCTTGCCCAGAATTTGTGATGCCTCCTTTATATCTCCATCAATAATTTGAATTTTATCGGTGAGTCCGTTTAATTGGACACTACGTTTTGCCATATCTGCGCTTTCCAGCTGAATTTCCAGTGCATCAATGTGAGCAGCGTCTGTTTTTGCTGTCAGTAAAATCGGAATCACTCCGGTACCGGTGCCGAAATCTGCAACTTTACTGTCCGGCTGACAACCGGCAAAGGAAGATAACAGGACGGCATCCATTCCGAAACAGAATTTCTCAGGATGCTGTATAATATGATAACCATTGATCTGGAGGTCATCCAGTCGTTCTCCCGGCTTCAATTCTGCGTTCATAGCGGCTCCTTTTGTGATTTATTTAATGATTCTGTCGGCTGGAAGGACCGTTTTGTCCTTTGGTATTATTGTCCTGCCGGCGATTATTGTTATTTCTCCTGCCATGGAAGTTTTCCCGTTCGCTCTTTCTGCTGCGCTCTTCACGGAAACGCTCCGGACGTCCTTTTTCCCGGCGTCCGTCATTTTGGCGTTCATAACCACCGCGGAAGCTCTGCTCCTGTTTTTCGGTTTCAGGCAGGTGAATATTCTGGTTTTCATAACCACCTCTGCTTCTGGCAGGCCGTTTTTCGCGGTTATTATGCTGCGAATCACGATCCCTGCGGTTATCACGGGAACGGTTCTGATCCCGGCTATCTTTGTTCTGACCACGATTCTCTCGGTTTTGATCATCCCTGTTCTGACCACGGTTGTCCCTGTTTTGATTTCGATCCCGGTTACGATCTCTGCCGTCTCTGCGTTGACCGCGGGAACGTCTGTTATTCTCACGTTTTCCGCCGGACTTGCCGGTTTCTTCTTCCTGCTCCTGAAGCTCTTCCATATCCTGCTTTTCCATGATCTCAAGCTGTTCCAGTCCCTCAGCATCTACCATTTCGTTGAGGGATGCTTCCAGCTCAGAGCCTTCATTGGAAATCTGGTGATCCTTAAAGCTCAGATCGGCAACAGGGTATTCGCGAATCTCCCGTTCGCCGTTTTTTTTGGTAATCACAATCTTTACAAGCTGCTTTAATACACTGGTGCTCTGAACCTCACCGGTATAACCGTCAATGGTTTTCACCTGAGATCCGATGGATGGAAGAGAATGGTTCAGTTCTTCATAGGCTTCCTGCTCGTTTTTCAGACAACACATAAGACGTCCGCATACACCGGAGATCTGGGTTGGATTAAGGGAAAGTCCCTGTTCCTTTGCCATTTTGATAGATACCGGAGCAAACTCGGACAGGAAAGTATGACAGCAGAGAGGTCTGCCGCAGATCGCCATACCACCTAATAATTTCGTTTCGTCACGGACACCGATCTGCCGTAATTCAATTCGTGTGCGGAATACCGATGCAAGGTCTTTGACCAGCTCGCGGAAGTCGATACGGCCGTCGGCTGTAAAATAAAAAAGTAGTTTATTGCGGTCAAAGGTATATTCGGAATCGATGAGCTTCATTTTCAGATCATGTTTGTTAATCTTTTCCAGACAGATCTGATAAGCTTCTTTTTCTTTCTTTTCGTTCTCAATATTGGTTTTTTCATCCTCCGGAGTAGCCGGACGTGTCAGAGGCTTCAATGGAGAAACAACTTTGTCGTCTGTAACCTCTTTTGGTCCCAGAACAACGGTGCCATATTCGATTCCACGGGCGGTTTCCACGATAACATGGTCTCCCTTTTTGATGTCGTAGCCGGTGGGATCAAAGTAATATACCTTGCTTGATTTACGGAATCTGACTCCGATAATTAGTATCATAATATTTATGTCCTTTCTATTGGCAGATTAATTTAATCTTTCATGGTCAGTGCCATCAGCTCCATGGTCACCTCAAAGTTTACATTGGCACCGAGACGTACCTTTGCTTTGTCGATTGCTTGGAGAATGTTCTCGATGCTCTCGTAGGTGTGTACGCTAGCCTGATGGGAGATATCGTGGAACCGGTCGCGGTACAGCAGAAGATTTGCGTCCTTTGTGACCTTAAACATCAGTACATCACGATACCAGAGAAGCATCAGATCCAGATAATCATCAATCATGCCCTTTTTCTGTGAGAAGATACGGATGGAATCCACAATCTCTGAAATGTCCATATGCTCAATATTTTTTAACAGATGAAGGGTATCTTCCTTCATTTCCTGAAAATCCTTTGAGTTGGCAAAACGAATCGCCTTGCCCATATTTCCCTGGCAGAAGCCGGCAGCAATTTCTGCCTGTTCCCGTTCCATAGAGAGGTGGCTTACCAGATAACCGGCAATTTCTTCCTTGGAGATGGGTTTTGTATTGATCGTAACACATCTGGACTGGATCGTCGGCAGAAGTGCATTCAGATTATCTGTGAGAAGAATAATGACTGCATATGCCGGAGGCTCCTCGATAGTTTTCAGAAGAGCGTTCTGCGCCTGCTCCGTCATTTTGTTGGCTTCCGGAATAATGTATACCTTATGCTCACTGCTGTATGGCTTGATCTGGATATCATTATTGAGTTGCTCACGAATATCATCGACACTGATGCTCGCTTTTTCATGAGTAATGTAGCGGATATCCGGATGATTGCCGGACTCTGCCTGATGACAGGACTTGCATCCGTCGCAGGAATCGGCGTTTGGATGTTTTTCACACTGAAGCGCCTTTGCAAAGGCGTCTGCCAGCATACGGCGTCCGGAACCGGTTTCTCCGTTGATAATGTAGGCGTGAGAGATATTTCCTGTCTCGATTGCTGTCTGGAAATGCTCCTTTGCCTGCTTTTGTCCTATGATATCTTTAAAATTTGCCATAAATGCCTCCTGTTTATAATGATCAGGTAAAAAGATCAAGGATCATTCCCTGAATTTCACCAATTTTATTTAATATCGCCAAATGGTCCTTTTCTTCCTGCATAAGCTCCTCTGCAAGATCATCCAGTGCCTGGTCAATAAGCTTTACCATACCGTAGACCCGGTGACGTCCTTTTTTGTCGAGAAAATTTTCACGGCTGAAGGAGTGGGAATGGGTGACGATCTCATTCATAAATTCTTTGATCATTTTGCGGTACAGCTTCATATCCCGGATATCCATCCGGCGGCTGAGTTTATTGCCCTGCTGGGTGATATCCTCCATCATGACGGCGAGACTTGCCTGAAGCTCCTGTTCCTGAATACTGCTGAGCAAGGTAAAACGAAAGGAGCCGTCGGATTCCGGAACTGATGCTTTGGGTTCAATTTGCGCCGGCTGTTGTAGCTGATTTACCCGTAGATCCATAGAACTCCTCCTTTCGTGATAGCCAATCTGCTATCGTTAATACAAAACTAAATAGACAGTGTTATACAAAGTAGTGACAAACCTTTGCCCAGATATCGTCTGAAATTTCCTGTGGGGAACGGTTTCCGTCAACAATGATAATATTTTCCACGTCTTCCATCCGGTGGATCAAATCGAGATAACGATCTCTGACATCGGTGAGACGTTCCTTCGTCTCGTAAATATCTGTCTGATGACGTCCCCTGGTAACGCGCTCCATTGCAGTTTCCGGTGAGACATCTATAAAAATATGGCAGTCCGGACGGACAATCTCATTTGCCATCTCATTGCATTTCATGATCCACTCCAGAGGAACGGATACGCTCTGATATGCATAATTGGAAAAAACGTAGCGGTCAGAAAGTACAGCAATGCCATCATCCAGAAGCTTGCAAATGCCATTGACCGGATTGTTCAGATGATCCAGTCGATCTGCTGCAAAAAGTGCCGTCAAAGTGGTTTCTTCACCTTTGATACGACCGGAAAGGAACTGGCGGAGCAGTGTTCCGATTGGTCCGTTGCTTGGCTCCATGGTAGTCATACAGTTGATGGAGTGTTCCTGAATATGCTCCTGTAACAGAGAAATCTGTGTGGATTTGCCGCTGCCATCAATTCCTTCGAATACAATAAAACAACCTTTTTTTGAGCCCATAGATATACCATACCCTTTCTTAAATTGTAGAATTTTCTGCAGAAAAATACTGTCAAAACATCTAAATTATCTCACTTTATATAATACGCTTTTTTCGGAACTTTTGCAAGAAACAGGATGACTTGATATTTTCATTTAAACATAATAAAATAGGAGTATCGTATTGACACAATTACGAAGGAGACGGGGAGATGGAATGGAAATTTTTGCCGGAAGATAAGTCGGGTCCGGCCAGAAAATCGAGGGACTACCGGCTATTTAACGAACGGGTTATCAAATCGGCACAGCTTCTGGAAAAGTCGTTGTCTGAGTATATCGTCAGGGAGGACGAGGATCTCAATACCAACAAGCTTTTGAAGGAGACAAGGGAAATTATTGCGTTGAGTGATGATCCGGTTCACACGTTTCGGATGCTGCGAAGGGTTCGCAGATATGATGATCTGACATATATACATAGTCTGAATGTGGCGATACTCTGTCACGAGTTTGCAAACTGGATGCATATGCCGGAGGAGGAGCAGGATATTCTGACGCTGGCAGGGCTTTTGCATGATGTGGGCAAGATGGGGATACCGGGGAAGATCATCAAAAAAGCGGGGCTACTGACGGATGAAGAATACGAGCTGATCAAACAGCATCCCCAAAAGGGGTATGACTTTCTCAAAAAGCATCCCCTGGACGAACGGATTATGAACGCTGCCCTGATGCATCATGAGAGATGTGACGGTTCCGGATATCCTCAGGGATTAAAAGCGGATGAGATTGACGATTTTGCTAAGATTGTTGCGATAGCGGATTATTATGATGCACTGACATCGGCCAGAGTTTATAGAGAGCCGCATTGCCCGTTTGAGGTGTTTCGGATGCTGCAGCAGGAACGGGATAAATTTGACTCCACCTATCTGGCTGTATTTATGGAGGGAGTGGCTTCATTTTATATTGGGTGTGAGGTGGTTTTGTCCAATCAGAAGCGGGCGAGAATGGTAGATACAAACCCTACAGATCAGAGTAATCCTATTGTGAAAATGGACGGATTGATCGTGAATTTAGCTATGGCACCGGATGTCGATGTGAAAGAAATCTGTTGATATAATAAAAGCGGAAACTTAAGAAAAAAGTTTCCGCTTTTTAAGTGTATAGGAAAATGCTTGTAGCGTAGAGGGAAGCCAACGAGAATTGCGAAGCAATTCTTGGAGGGCAAAACGCTGGTTTTGCCCTTTTTTAATACATTCCATAATGTTATGATTTTGTGGATATTTTCATCCAACCTTCATTTTGAACTTCTGTAATTCTCTCTCGTCATCCACAGGAATCTTCTCCATGCATGCGCCCAAAGCTGTCATCTTTTTGTCGAAGTCCTCATATCCGCGCTCAATAAAGTGAATAGAATCAACTGTCGTAAAACCATCAGCTACCAGTCCGGCAACAACAAGTGCGGCACCGGCACGAAGATCAGGTGCTGTGATAGAGGCTCCCGTCAGACCGGTTACGCCTTCAATGATCGCAACATTTCCCTCGACCTTGATATTGGCACCCATACGGGCAAGCTCATCAACATATTTAAAACGATTCTCAAAAATACTCTCTGTAACAGTACTGGTTCCATTGGAAAGAGCCAGAAGTGTAGCAATCTGGGGCTGCATATCAGTTGGAAAACCAGGATATGGCAAAGTCTTTATCTGTGTATGTCCCAAACGGTCATCTGCGGAAACGCGGACCGCATCATCAAACTCCTCGACTTTTGCACCGATCTCGATCAGTTTGACAGAAATAGCCTCCAGATGCTTTGGAATGACATTGCGGATCAGTACATCGCCCTTGGTAGCAGCAGCGGCAACCATAAAAGTACCTGCCTCGATCTGATCCGGAATAATGGAGTATTCGCTGGCATGGAGACGATCCACACCGTCGATACGGATCTTGTCAGTACCGGCACCCTTAATATTGGCCCCCATGCTGTTTAAGAAGTTGGCAACATCTACGATGTGTGGTTCCTTGGCTGCGTTCTCAATAACAGTACGGCCCTGTGCCATACAAGATGCAAGCATAATATTGATCGTAGCACCTACAGATACCACATCGAGATAAATGTGATTGCCCATCAGTGCATCAGCAAAGGTATTGATCATACCATACTCGATATTGACCGTGGCACCCAGAGCACGGAAGCCCTTCAGATGCTGGTCGATCGGACGGCTTCCGATATCGCAGCCACCAGGCAGAGCAACCTGTGCTTTTTTATATTTGCCAAGAAGAGCACCTAAAAGATAATAGGATGCCCGTATTTTACGAATGGAGTCATAATCTATTGTAACATCAGAAATAGTACTTCCGTTGATCTGTACCTCGTGAGGTCCCAGACGCTTTACGGTAGCACCAATACTTTCTATCGCCGTAAGAAGGACATTGATATCTCTTACATTTGGAAGATTGTCAATCGTTACTGTCTCATCTGTCATGATGGCAGCAGCAAGAATACCAAGAGCAGCGTTTTTGGCACCGCCGATGACAACCTCACCGTGAAGAGGGTTTCCGCCCTTTATAATATACTGATTTTCCATTTTGCACCTCATCAAACACTTTTTTTGCAAAACTCGATTCACCACTCCTGTAGAATAGTGAAGACATACATACCATACATTATATCGAAATCGTTTATAATGTCAACCTATTTTCTTCTGTTTTCAAAATAAACAAAAGAGTCAATGGCATCAAAGATATCCTGGAAGGTTTCCCGCGGAGCCACGTCAATGTATTTCTGCAGGATCTCCTGCTCCGCCTGACCATGGTAATGTCCATAAAAGATATCAAACAAATTATGCCCACGCACATATATTTTAATCAGTTCCATATTATCCTTGATATCCTGTTTACTCTTAATGCGTATGTTATTGATCCGCTGCATCCGTTTCATGCTATTTAATTTAAATAGGTAATCTTTGTATTTTTTGTAAAGAATATTATAAAAATCTTCTTCACTTTTGATAACGCCGATCTTTGTCATGATCTTTGGATCCAGAAAATAATTTTCAAAGGAATAATACTTCAGGATCAGGACATTTTTAGGTTCCACCTTCGGCAGATTGCCGGCATCTTCTTTGGCACGCTGGCCGTAGTAGCTGCAAAGCTGTTTCTTGAGATACTTTGGATTTTTGCCGTCGCTGTCCCGGATCATCAAAAACTGATCCTTTAAATATAATTTATTGATATATTTCAGGTTTGCATAGGTTTTAATGTTGGTGCAGCTGTTTACCGGTATGATCGTGATGCGTTTCAGATTTCCGTTTTCGTCGTAAATTTCAGAGTAATATTTCTGCAGAAGCATCGGAAGACGGTTGCTGTCCTGCTTTCCCTCCACGATAAATACAAAACTGACATTCATCAGGTCGTTGGCCGTGTAACCCAGGTCATCGAGAATCTGGTCAATATCCGTTTCCTCCCGTACGGTGGTGTAGTATTCCTCATCCAGCAGCACCTCCTTGATCTGTCTGGAAGAAAAGTTAAAGATCAGATTTGGAGAGTGGGTGGAGAAGATAACCTGATTCTTTTTTGACAAGCGGTACAGGATCTCACTTGCTACCTTCTGAAGCTGCGGATGCAGATAGATTTCCGGATCTTCCATCAAAATAATACATGGAAGAGTATCTGCCTCGTCAATATATGCCTCCAAAAGAGACAGTGCGTAAATACTTTTGATACCTTCGCTCAATGTATTTAAAGAGGATACATAATCGTTGCGGTCCCGGTTAATAAGCTGAGTATCGATATGCAGCAGATCATCCAGGTCAAAATTCAGTACATAGCGGATCTGCTGGGAAGGATTGCCGTTCCGATGGAAATAATGATTTACTTTCTCGGCGAATTCATTCAGGTTGGTACGGAACAGTTTGTATTGGAGCAGACGTGTCGTCTCAAAAAGAGAAAGCTCTTCCGGTGTTTTTTTGTTGATCACTCCGATACACTGAAAACAACGGTTACATTTTCGTGTGGAGTCAAAGGTACACATATTATCCTTGAGCATCTGGAAGGATTCCTTGTCATAAAAACTAAAAACATCATTCTGTAGTGCGTCAAGATTCCGCGTCTGGTCAATATGATAGATCTTTGGAAAAATTTCCCGGATGTAGGGATTGTTTTTCTGAAAACCATCATTAAAACGGATCTTTTGCTCCGGATTGATATGACAGGTAAAGGTCACGGTATTTTTCTGAAAAGATGGCAGCAGGGCAGAAAACTCCTCCAGCCATTTATCGTAATCCCGGTGCTTGCTCACGATACCAAGACTCTGATAATAGAGCAGATCCTCCTCTGTAAATTCCACTGACAGAGTAATTTCAATGCTTTTTTGGGGATCAAGAAATTCAGTTGTCTTTGGAATATGATTGCCGGTAGCCGTAAGGATCGCATCGATCACATTTGTTTTACCGGTATTGTTTTTGCCTACAAGAATCAGTGCATTTTCCAGCTCGTTGATCTCCAGATCACGGATGGATTTGAAATTTCGTATTCTGAGATAGCTGATCTTCATATTTATCCCTCATTTCCGTACGCACTAGCCCCTTTTTTTATTGTATGTTTTTGGTTTCCCTTTGGTGCTTTTCCGTCCGTTTCCCTTTTTCTTGCGAATAGAATAACCAAAATGTCCCAGAGCCTTGCCAAGGCTGTAGTAAGTGCCGTGAGAATAAGCAAGAAGCCCTGCATTTTCCAGATGAAAGGTTCCTTTTTCGTCCATATACTTCTCAGCGACATGTACTGCAGTGACATCGGCAACAAAAACATGATGGGAGCCAAGTTCTAAAACCTGGCGTACTTTACATTCGATGTTGACAGGTGCTTCCGCAATCAGCGGACATTTTACAGTATCTGCAGGAGCCGGGGTTAGGCGGCAGTCGGCCCATTTATTGTGGTCTCTGCCGGAGCGTACCCCACAGAAATCCGTAGCGTGTGCGAGTTCTTTCGTCGTGAGGTTGATCACAAACTCGCCGGACTCCCGGATCATGGGATATGAGTGGCGTTCCGGGCGAACGGCAATATATGCCATTGGCGGATTCGTACAGAGAGTGCCGGTCCAGGCAACTGTTAATATATTTGATACGTGATCTATGTCACCGCAGCTTACCATAACGGCAGGGAGCGGATAGATCATATTTCCCGGTTTAAAATTGACTTTTTTCATAATAAAATGCCTTCCTGACAAGTAAAAATTCTATTTATAAGTATACCATATCCACTCTGTTTCTTCAAAGAAAAACTGTCCTGTGGAGAGGGAAAATTCAGAATGAGGCTACCCAAAAAATCAGGAATGTGATAAGATAAAATAAGAGAAAAATCCTTGATCAGCTTGATCAGTTAGAAGAAAGGCAGGAGAGCATCGTGGGAAAATATTTGGAATTTGAGTCTATGACGGAAGGACTTGAAAGTAAAGTGCGTCAGGATTTAAAATTTAAAACGGGAAATTTTGTCTGGAAGATCAAATTTAATATTCCGCTGGATCCCAAGACGGTGAATAATGTCAATCTGTATGTGACATCCATGAATCTTTCTCCTTTGAAAACAGCGATCCGTTACAACTCTCTGGAAAATGAGATTGAGATTGAACCGCTGGAGCCATATGCAAAAAATGAATCTTACATATTAAATATTACAACAAATGTGACATCCTTAGGGGGAAAGCCGTTAAAGAAACCGCTTCAGGTACAGTTTAAAATAGACGGATAATAAGACTGGTTATGAAAAAATTTAACTACAAAAAAAGATTTCATTTATTTAAAGATATGAAGTTTCTCCACCGTATGATATTGATCTATCTGATCGGTGGTATTATTCCGTTGCTTGTTATGAGTATTTATACCAATATGCAGACACGGAAAATGATGATCAATGTTACGGAGGAAACGCAGTCAGAGGAGCTTTCTGTTCTAGGTTCATCGCTCCGGGAATCAATGACGGTATTGGATAATGTAGCCCGTCTTCTTTGTGATAATGATGAGATATTAAAAATTGCCAACAGAAATTACAAAAATAAAACACAGTTTTACCGGGATTACCGAAAAGCTAACACAGTTATTCTGGATTATATTAATTTTTATGAGCAGGATATTTCCAATATAAAAATTTATCTGAAAAATCCCAGCATTGACATATACGATCTGGAAAGGATCGACAATCTTTCTTATCTGAAAGAAAGCATAAAATATCAGTCATGGTATAAGGAAACCATTGAAAATAAAAATAAAGGATACTGGTATTTTGGTCAGATGAGTGCCGACATGGACCAGACAATGCAGATCAGCCGGGTGATTCTAAATAAAAATGGCGATGTCACGGGAATTGTCACCGTTCTGATCCAGTATGACAAGACAAAGACTGCTTTGACACAGCGGAGTCACGATACGGCAATTTTGTATAATGATTATTATTGGATTTCCGGTAATTTTAGTCTGATCGAGTATCCGTTTCTGAAAGAGGAGATGCGTAAGATTGAAAAAAGCCGTGCTTCAAAGCGGATTTCTTATGGTGTTGAGGAATATCTTGTGGCATATGAGCGGATTCAGATGGACGATTCCGATGACTTTTATTCTCTTGTGAGTATTCAGGATTATCAGGATATCATGACGGATGTTAATAGGATCAGCTTACAGGCATTTGTTCCGGAGATTATAGGAATTCTGCTGTCGGTTGTTCTGATCTTCGCATTTGCAATCTCTTATAGTAATCGTATGTATCAGCTCCGGATTCAAATGCACCGCGTGGCACAGGGGGAGTATGATAAAGTAGAACCTATCGAGGGAAATGACGAAATTGGCGAGCTTTATACTGAACTGGAGCAGATGATGAAGGACATCCGGCTGCTGATGAGCAATGTGGTAGATGAGCAGGTGCAGAAGGAAAAGCTTCACACCAGACAAAAAGAAGTAGAGTTTAAGATGCTGGCGAGCCAGATCAATCCACATTTTCTTTATAATACGCTGGAGACGATCCGAATGAAGGCTGTGGTGAATCATCAGCCGGAGATCGTGGAGCTGGTTAAAATGCTTGCTAAGACCATGCGTTATAATATTCAGGTGACAGACCGGCTTGTAACATTAAAGGAAGAACTTCAGATGGTGGAATATTATCTGAAGATTCAGGAGTACCGTTTTGGCGACCGTATCAAATCGGAGTTGATCATAGATCCGGAGGTGGATGGAAAGGCTTACATTCTGCCCCTTACGATACAGCCGTTTGTGGAAAATGCTTTTGTACATGGATTGGAGCAAAAGGAGAATGATGGAAGACTAACGGTACATGTACATAGGAAAGAACAGGAAATTTACATTGAGATTAAGGATAACGGCTGTGGTATGGACTATTATGAACTGGGGCGTCTGAGAAAAACAATGCGGGATGAAAGCGGAGATGACATGCATATCGGCGTGCGTAATGTGAGTCAGAGAATTCGTATATTATATGGAAGTGAATATGGGGTTGAAGTTGACAGCACCAGGGATTTAGGTACTAAAGTATTGATTCATATTCCGTACCAGACGGAAAATCCTCAAAATGTAGAATTTATTAGGTAAAAATGTCAAATAATTAAGGTTTTATTTCCGTATGTATTTGGTAAAATAGACAAGAACAATTAAATTGTAGACCTATGCTATGGCAATGGTGTACAATAAAACGTGAATATGGACAGTGCGAAAAAACATTTATTCGTTTTCATTCGCGGCTGTACCGATTATGAGGAGGACGATACAATGAGAAAGTCATTAAGAAAGGTAGCAGCTACAGTCAGTGCACTTGCATTGGCATTAGCAGTTACAGCAACAGCGGTACCTGCAGATGTATCTGCAGCAACAAGCAAGGCAGGTAAGAAGGCAGCTAAGGCTGACTTTGATGCAGATGGTACATATCACGCATATTTCGGTTTCCAGGAGACCGGTACATGGATCTTCCGTGATGAGTGGTATTCTGATACACTTGGTATCGATGGCAAGGATATGAAGAAGGCAAAACTGGCATTCGATAATGGTACACTGTTCCAGTCTGGTAAAAAAGGTGTAACAGCAATCGAGGGTACACAGGTTCAGGATGCTGAGATTAAGGGTAACGGTACATATACTGTTGGTGTAAGCGGACTGAACAACTGTCTGGATACAAAGGGTGATTCTGAGACAAAGGTTTCCATGATCTATGTTGATACTGATATCCCTATGGCTGCAAAGGATAACCCTGTAACAATCTCTGATGTTAAGCTTCTGTGTGACGGTAAAGAGATCTCAGTTCCTAGCGATCCATTCTACCCAACAGAGTATACAGATGAGTCTAAGCTTCTTCGTTTTGATGCAATGAACTCATATCAGAAGGATAAGGGTGAGTATGCAGACAGCCCTGACATTACTGTAGTTCCTACAGATTCTATTCAGATTCAGTTTACTGTTTCCGGATTTAATTCAGACAATCCGGATGCTGTAGCAGAGTCTGCTGATGCAACAAGCGCATCAAGCGATGCAAACACAACTTCTGATGCTTCTACAACTTCTACAACTTCTAAGAAGTCTTCACCGGTTGTTCCGATCGTAATCGTTGTTGTAGTTGTTGCTGTTGTAGCAGTAGTCGTTGTTAAGAAAAAGAAATAATAACGATAAAACATCTGCTGACAAGTAGATATTATGAAAGGAGATAGGATTTCACCTGTCTCCTTTTTTATCCGATATAGCCTGATTTACTGTGTCGGAGGAAAAGTCGTGTATTTTTTCTCTATTATTTATGGTATTCGACAGAAAAAAATACATGTATAATAAGAATAGCGTAAACTCTATTTATCATCTTGATAGTCTGCTTTGGTCTGTTTACAGAGCTTTTGACGGTGGGATGAAATAAGTAATACAGGAGGTTATTATGAAAGAATCACAAACAGAGAAAAGGGGCGCGGTAGATTATATCTATATGCTGCAGAGAGTTATTGCGATTTTCTGTGCAATCTCCGTTTTCTTCCCTTTTATGAATCCAACAAGGATTTGTAATCTGGTGAATGAGAATACTTCGCTGTTCACAGCAGCAGTATCTTATTCAACATTAACCAGTGAAGCCGGCCGTGCACTTCGTATGAACTGGCTGAGCCCAAGTGCATTCTACGTTTTATACGCAGGTGCAGTAGTAGCGTTGATCGGTGTTATATTCGTCGTAGTTGGCGGATGTATGTCTCTTGGAAATACCAAGATGAAGAGAGCAGGTATTCTCTGGTCTATTCTTGGTAGTATCGTAGAGATTGCCGGATTTGTTCTCACAATTGTTGCTTACAATATGGTATGCAGCACAACAATGGCATCTAAGCTTGAAAAGGTTGGTCCTACCTTCCCGGTAGCGGCGGTGGTATACACAGTTATTGCAGTAGCATTACTGATCATATCTGTAATTATCCTGCTGGGTCTTCCAAAGGCTGCTCCTGATGAAGAGATGGAGATGCACCCACAGTACAAGTTGTTCCTGATGTTCCTGCCATTCTTGGCACTGGCATTTGTATTCTGTTACCTGCCACTCTGGGGTTGGAGATATGCTTTCTTCGATTATCAGACAGGTGGAACGCTGAGTATGTCAAATTTCGTAGGATTTAAGTGGTTTACATATCTGTTCCAGAACGGTGCAACCCGTAGTGATATTATCCGTGTTATCAGAAACACAATGGCAATGTCCGGTTTAGGACTGATCACACAGTGGATCCCAATGGCATTTGCTATCTTCCTCTGCGAGGTCAAGAACCTCACATTCCGTCGTTTCATCCAGACATTTACAACAGTACCGAACTTCATCAGCTGGGTACTGGTATATGCTTTGGCAATTGCTATTTTCTCAACAGACGGTTTCATCAATGAGTTTGCTAAGAGCATTGGTCTTCTTGCAAAGAACGCGGATGGTCATAACTTCCTGATGGGAGATCATTTTACCTGGGTTAAGATGTGGGCCTGGGGAACATGGAAGGGTGTTGGTTGGAGTGCCATCATCTATATTTCCGGTATCGCAGGTATCGACCAGCAGCTTTACGAGGCAGCTACGGTGGATGGTGCCGGACGTTTCCAGAAGATGTGGCATATCACAGTGCCTGGTCTTCTGCCTACCTTCTTTGTATTGTTACTGATGGCAGTTGCAGCAGTACTTAGTAATGGTCTTGACCAGTACCTGGTCTTCTGTACACCACAGAATAAGAACCATATCGAGGTTCTCGATCTTTACGTTTACAACCTAGGTCTTGGCAGTGGTGGTAGTATTCCGTTGTCAACCGTGGTCGGTATGTTTAAATCGGTCATCAGTGTAATCTTGCTGTTCGGAGCGAACTCCCTTTCTAAGGCACTCCGTGGCGAGAGTATTGTATAAGGAGGTGAACACAAATGGCTATGACAGCACAAGAAAAAATTGATGCTAAGAGAGAAAAAGAGTACAACAAAAAGCATAAGCGTATGTACAAATTAAAACCAGGTGACATTGTGTTCAATATTTTGAACTATGCATTCTTCATTTTGTTCACCATCACCTGTATCTTCCCATTCTATTATCTGTTCATCAACACGATTTCAGATAATACGATGGTACAGCAGGGATTGATCAACTTTATCCCTCACGGAATTAATATTAACAACTACAAGGCACTTACCGGTGTAGGTGATCTTGGTTATGCGTTTGTCGTATCCGTTACCAGAACAATTTTTGGTACTGCGTTGATGGTTGTTGCATCTGCTTTCGTTGGTTATCTGGTAACAAAGCAGGAAATGTGGCACAGAAGTCTGTGGTATCGTGCAATCGTAATTACAATGTACTTCAACGCAGGTTTGATCGCTACATACCTTAACCTGGTAATGCTGGGTCTGACAAACCACTATATGGTTTATATCATTCCCGGTATCGTAGCTCCTTACAACATTATCCTGGTTAAGACTTATATCGAGTCTATTCCGGCTGAGTTGGAAGAAAGTGCATTTATTGATGGTGCATCTTATATGCAGGTATTTACAAAGATCGTTTGGCCACTGAGTAAACCAATTCTTGCTACAATCGCTATCTTCGGTGCGGTAGGTCATTGGAACTCATTCCAGGATTCTTTGATTTATATGAGTAACTCACCAAAACTGTATACATTGCAGCACAGACTGTATATTTACCTGAATCAGTCATCCAACCTGATGGCATCTATGAATCAGGGTGGTGAGGCCGCAAGATCAGCATTTAACGCAGCATTGAACACGAAGGTTATTAAGTATACAATCTCTATGATTTCCGTAATTCCTATTTTGATTGTGTACCCATTTATGAACAGATACTTCGAAAAGGGTATCATGCTGGGAGCTGTAAAGGGTTAATGCCAGAGTGCAGACTGATATTCTGAGAGATTATGAGATACCGGGGGCACACTGGCGTCCCTGGTATTTTAACCATATGTAGTCTATGTGTATATATAAGGAGAATGGTCTGATTACACGAAGGAGAGAATAAGACAGAATGAAGTTTTTTAGTGTTGATAGTCCCTTATACAAATTTATGAACCGTTTGATGGATGTGTTTAAGCTTAACTGTATGTGGCTTTTATGCAGTCTTCCAATCGTTACGATGGGAGCAGCGACGACAGCAGCTTATACGATTACCCTGAAGATGGTAAATGATGAGGAAGGATATATTGCCGGTCCTTTTTGGAAGGAATTTAAGGCAAATCTGAAAAAGGGAAGTATCCTGGGGGTTATTGCATTGTTTGCGTGTTATGCGGTATATCTTGATTTTCAGTTATATCATGTAGCGAAGCAGCATAATATGATGTTTTTGATCGTTGGTGTGATCGGTATCTATCTGATCTTTATGCATATAGTATTCGCATTTCCGTTATTGGCACGCTATGAAAACAGCATCGTCAATACAATGCGTAATTCCTATTCCATAGCAGCGAAGTTTCTTGGCAGGACAGCATTTCTGGCAGTACTTCTGGTGATTGAGATGGCTATTATCCTATGGAATCTGACTACGATGTTTGCCGGACTTTTGATCGGACCGGCGTGTATCATTCTTACGATCAGTGGATTTGCCAATTCCTTCTTTACGGTCATTGAGAGAGAAAATCTCATGGCAGAGCAGGAGGAAAAGGAAGCAATGCAGCTGAACGGAGAGCCTATATCAGGGGATGAGGATGATATATAATACAAAAAGAGTGTATTTCGTGTGCTTTTTTTATGGAAGCTGCACGACTGACATAGTATAATTGGGTAGGTGTAAAACACAATAAGAAAGAAAGGATGGATATTATGAGAAAAGGATTGGGAAAGAGAATGCTTTCTATGCTCCTTGCAACCAGTATGGTAGCAGGAACAACCGTTGCAGCCACAGGATGTAAGTTTGGCAGCAACAGCAACGAGCCAATTACCCTGACTGTATACAGCCAGGTAGCAAACTCATCAGGATTACAGAAAGGATGGGCAGCAGATATCATTAAAGAGAAATTTAATGTAAAGCTGAATATCGTACCTGAAGAGAGTGGTACATTCCAGACAAGAATGTCAGATAAGGATCTTGGAGATATTATTATCTGGGGTCATACAGATGACAACTACGCAGCAGCAATCAAGGCGGGTCTGCTCTATGATCTGGAGGAGGATGACATCCTCAAAGAAAATGCTCCATATGTATATGACAATATGCAGGATTCACTTGCAAAGAATAAGAGACTTTCAGCAACAATTCTTGGTGATGGAAATGACAAGCTTTACGGATGGGGCGGCGAGGTTGCTACATCTAGTAAAGATCATCAGTCATTCTTCTATACCTGGGATACACGTTGGGATCTGTACAAGAAGATGGGATATCCAAAGGTTAAGGATATGAACGATATGGCTGATCTTCTTAAGAAGATGCAGAAGATGGATCCGAAGGATGATGCAGGCGGAAAGACATATGCTGTTTCTCTGTGGCCTGACTGGGATGATGCAATGGTTATGTATGTAAAGGCAACTGCAACTGCATACTATGGATATGATGAGTTAGGTATCGGTCTTTATGACCCTGCTACAGGCAAATATCATGATGCACTTGAGGAGAATGGTCCATATCTTGAGATGCTGAAGTGGTACAACAATCTGTATCGTCAGGGTCTTGTAGATCCTGATTCTATGACGCAGACATATGAGCAGATGTCAGAGAAGGTAATCAACGGTGGTGTACTGTTCTCTATCTTTAATTACTCTGGATCACTTGCATTCAATACTGATAAGCATATGAAAGAAGGTCAGTATATGTATTGTATGAAGCCAAGTGAGGCATCTCCTATCGTTTACGGTATGAGTACTCTTGGTACAGGTTATACAACATCTATCGGTGCTAACTGTGAGTATCCGGAGCTTGCACTGGAAGTACTGAACTACTTCTGTACTCCAACCGGACGTCTTGAGTACGCTTACGGTCCTAAGGATGAGTGCTGGTACTATGATGACAATAAGAAAACACACCTTACAGAACTTGGTGAGTCTTGTAGAAAGGTTCTGAAGACTAAGATGCCGGATCATGAGGGTACATTCCAGGATGGTCAGCTTCAGATGGCTGTATCTACATGGAATATTGATGCTGAGAACCCTGAGACAGATGGTGAGACTTACAATGCTGAAAACTGGGCTTCTACACAGGAGTCTTCTAAGTATGACATTCAGGAAGACTGGAAGAAGAAGACAGGCTGCGAGGGTATCAACGATTACATGGAGAAGGGTAAATATACTGTATCTCCGGGAACCGATTACTCTGCAAGCGCTAAGTCTGATGAGTTAAAGACTGTATGGAAGCAGGTAACAGATACCATCAAGAACGAGTCTTGGAACGCTCTTTATGCTAAGAACGATGCACAGTTCGACAAGGCTGTTGCAAAGATGAAGAAGGATACTGCCGGATATGGTTACGATAAGTGTCTGGAGTGGTCTCAGAAAGAGGCTGCTACACGTAAGTCTCTGGAGGATCAGCTTCAGAACTAAGCGTGAGAGATATTCGCGTATTCAGGTAATTATTGTATGAAACATACAGTATATTGCTAAAGCAGCAGATACATACAGCTCTGTGGAGTGATCCACAGGGCTGTATTTTTTGTTTCCGGAATAGTGTAGCAGGCAGTGTGCAAAGTTCTGTAAATGTCTTGCACTTCCACGAGAAACGTGATAGGATAGTTAACAGCGATTTTGTAAGGGGTGCAATTCGCTTATCACCAGAAATACCGAGTGTTCGAGACCTTCCACTCGTAAAACAAAACTAAAGGAGATTTAGAAATGAAGACAAAAAAACTCTATTTTATCACACAGGCAGCGATGATTGCTGCAATCTACATTGTAATGACAATGTTCATCAACACGTTTAATCTTGCATCAGGAACGATCCAGATCAGAGTATCAGAGGCACTGACAGTACTGCCATTCTTTACCCCTGCTGCAGTCCCCGGACTTTTTATCGGATGTCTGTTAAGTAATCTGCTGACAGGAGCGATGCTTCCGGATGTGATCTTTGGCAGTCTGGCAACATTGCTGGGAGCATTGGGGAGCTATGCATTGAGAGAACATTCCTTTCTTGTAACTCTGCCGCCGGTTATTGCCAATATGGTGATCATACCATTTGTTCTCCGCTATGCGTATGGTATGACGTTTGTGGTTCACGGTGTGGATATATCTATTCCGTTTCAGGCATTAACAGTGGGAGCCGGTGAGGTCATAACCTGCTGTATTCTTGGAAGTGTATTGATCAAGGCATTGACTCCGTATCGTCATCTGATCTTTCAGAGTGACGGGGATAGTGAGAAGCAGCCGGTTGCAGCCAATAATGCAGTCCGTCACAAATAAACAAAATGAATTGAAAAGGTCATACCCCGGAGAATATAAAAAACAGAAAGATATCTGTTAGAATAGAAATATATAACTTAAAAAGACAGCAGTTTATGAAGCGATTTCGTATCAGCTAAATTCATAAAAGGCTGTCTTTTTGTTTTTGAAATGATTTTGTATAAGAAAATAATATAATCAAAAATGGCTTATGAATTAGACATTATTCCGTCGAGGCTTCGTTCATAACCTGACAGACCGTGTCAAGAATAAGCTGGGAGGTATAGGGGGAGTCATCGGACAGCACAACCTGATCCGGGGCAATATCCTGAGCAAGCTGGTCGGAGATTTCTTTTACCGCCGGCTTGATCAGAGGATACATAGTTTCTACAGATTCCTTCAGATTGACTACTTCCACGGATTTTACGCGGTCTTTATCCAGAGAGACCCGTAGATTTATTTTGGATTCCCCAAGGGTAAGTTCACTGCTGTATACCCCTGCTATGTATTTACCTGAGCTTGTGGATGCAGATTTTTTGGAGCCGGAGATTGCCGCTGGGGAAGAGGTGCCGGCACTTTCTTTTCCCTTGCCCGGCCAGAACATAAAGAAAAGAAGCACGAGCAGTAAAATGCCCAGCCCCACAAAAACAGCAGTATAAATAATTTCCTTCATTTGAAAAATGACAATTCTGGTACGCGACATAGGAAAACCTCCCAATATGATAAATTTCCGGTTATTACAGTATATTCCAAAAGGAAAAAGATAGAACAAGGATACGCTTTTCTTGCGGTAGAAAATAACGTATAATAAAGAGGTATTATTTGAAAAAGAAAATTATAGCGGATTAAGTATAATATTTTTGAGGAAGACAGGAATGGGAGGCATAAAATGGCAGTTTATTTCGTACTGGGAGGTTCCGGACGGGGAAAATCTTATTTTGTGAATCATACCGTTGTAGAGAGGGCACAGGCGGAAAAGGACAAAACCTTTCTGATGATCGTGCCGGAGCAGGCAACGATGCAGACTCAGAAAGAGATTGTTGATATCAGTGAACATCAGGGGATTATGAATATAGAAGTGCAGAGCTTTGTGCGCCTGGCATACCGCATTTTTGGAGAGACAGGTATGACGAGTCTGCCGGCGTTGGACGATATGGGCAAGACGCTGATCCTTCATAAGGTACTGCTGGAGCAGGAAAAGAATTTACATTATTTTGGAAGGAATGTCCATAAAAAGGGATATGTAGCAGAAATCAAATCCTTTCTTTCGGAAATGATGCAGTATGGAATTGATGAAGAAGGGCTGGATGATATGATTCAGGCTGCCGGCTCCCGTATGGCATTGAAAAGCAAGCTGGAGGATATGAAGGTGGCATATCACAGTTTTCGCACATATCTGAAAGACAATTATATCACGTCCGAGGAGGTACTTACCGTATTAAGTGGTGTGGTGTCCCAGTCGAAGCTTTTAAAGGATGCGGTGATCTGTCTGGACGGATTTACCGGGTTTACGCCGGTGCAGTATCAGTTGATCGAGGAGCTTATGCGGGTCTGCAGCGACATCTATGTGACGGTGACCATGGACGAGTCCCAGGAGATTTTTCAGCCGGGAGAAAAGCATGAATTGTTTTATCTGAGTAAAAAAACGACAGCACATTTTCTGCATATGATCAAAGACAACGGAATGGAAGAACCGGAAGTTATCCGGGTGGGAGAGGAGATTGAAAAAACAAGATTTCATGATTCAGAACAGCTGGGGCATCTGGAACGGTCATTATTTCGATTTCCGGTGAAGGCATATCATCAAGGTGCTGTTGAAGGAGATGACAGAGAAGACATCAGTATTCATCTGTTGAAACAGCCACAGGAGGAGATTTCCTTTGTGGCGGAGTGTGTCAAAAAGCTTCGACGGGAAGGATACCGCTATCGGGATATTGCTGTGGTGGCAGGAGATATGGAGGTTTACGGACCGTTGGCGAGAGATATTTTCGGACAGGCGCAGATTCCATGCTTTGTGGATCAGAAAAAGACCATTCTTGCCAATCCACTTGTAAATATGCTGGATGCCCTGCTGGACATGATTCAGTATGATTTCCGGTACGATACGGTAATACGGTATCTGCGGGGGAAATACTCTATGCTGAGCCCAGAGGAAACGGACCTGTTAGACAATTATCTGCTGGCATCGGGTATTCGCGGAGCGGGCCGATGGAAGGGAGAATGGAACGCAGCCCAAATATATCCGTTCCGGGATGAAGAACAGGGGCAGGAGTTTAATCAAAAAATAAATGATATCCGTCAAAATGTATGGAAAAACATTGAGGAAATATATATCAGCATCAAAACAAGGAAGCACACAGTCAGAGAATTTGCAGAAGCTCTCATACAGTTTATGGAAGAGCAGAATTTCTATGGAAAGCTGACGGAAGATGTAGAAGCCTTTCGGCAAATAGGAGATGCGGGGGCTGCCAAGGAGTATGACCAGATTTACGGCATTATACTGGATGTGCTGGACCGGCTGGTAGAGCTTTTGGGAAGTGAGAAGATGTCTCTCAAGGAGTTTCGGGAGCTTTTGGACACCGGCTTCAGTGAAGCGAGAGTGGGATTGATCCCGCCGGGGGTTGATCAGATTGTCGTAGGCGATCTCACCAGAACCCGGTTAAATCATGTGAAGCACTTATTCTTTCTGGGAGTCACGGACGCAAATATTCCTTCCAGAAGTGGTGGAGGAGGTATCCTGTCAGCGTCAGAGAGAAGCTTTCTGGAGCAGGAAGATTTCGAGATGGCACCGACAGAACGTCAGAAGCTTTATACAGAACAATTCTATCTGTATCTGACCCTGACCAAGCCGGAGGAGCATTTGTATCTGTGTCTGTGCGAAGTAGGCAATGACGGTAAGGAGCAAAAGCCGGCATATCTTATTGAGCGGATGCGCAGATTGTATCCGGACATCACGGTTCATGTGGAAGATCAATGTCGGGATACTGTCCGTATTTTGGGACAGGATAAAGGTATGACATACCTGATCAAGGGGCTTCGGGACAGGAGTATTGAGGATACCGGATGGCAGCAGATCTATACCTATTATAAGGAGCATGATCCGGAGAAACTGCAGAAAATACTGGCAGCAGCCTTTTATCAGCCGGAAAAGGCAAAACTTGTCCGGGAGAATGCAGAACTGCTGTACGGCGACACACTTTATGGAAGTGCATCCCGATTTGAGTTGTATGCGTCATGCGCATACCGTCATTTTCTGCAGTATGGTCTTCATTTGGAAGAACGGCAGGAAAGAACCGTGGAATTTTATGATATTGGAAATGTGATCCATGAAACACTGGAGCTTTACACGAAGGATCTGATCCTGCATAAGAGAAGCTGGCAGGATGTGGAGGAAGGCGAAAGAAGACAAAAGGCGGAGCAATATTTTCAACAGGTGGCAGAGCAGTACAAAAACGGAGTGTTGCAGGATACGGCAAGAAACCATTATCTGATGAAAACTATGAAACGTGTGCTGCACCGGACAATTGCGGCGATCTCATCACAGATGGGACAGGGGAATTTTGAGACAGTCAGCAGCGAGCTTCGTTTTGAACAGCTTCACGGTCCGCTGCGGCTGCGGGGAAGCGTGGACAGAGTGGATCAGATGACCGGAGAAGATGCGGAGTATATTTCCATTGTGGATTACAAGACAGGAGACAAGGATGTATCATTGTCGGATTTCTATTATGGTCTACAGATGCAGCTTGTTATTTATCTTCAGGCGGCAGTGGATGCGGCAAAGAGAAAAACGGGAAACCGGAAAAAGATCATTCCGGCCGGTATATTTTATTTTCATCCCCAGGATCCGATTCTGGAATCTGTCGATGCAAAGGACAAGGAAAAGAAACTGATAAAAGAGTTTCGAATGAAGGGACTGCTCAATGAAGCTGATCCGGTGGTAGAGGGAATTGGCGGAGATGGAGTGACTTCAACGAAAAACTGCGTAGCGGAAAAGGAGTTTAACTACTTTATGAAGTATACGCAGGATACTTTGGAAAAGATGAGTGAGGATATTCTCGGAGGTGCGATCGAAGTAAATCCATATCGCCGGGAAAATGATAAAACGCCTTGTGAATATTGTCCATATCACGGGGTCTGCCAGTTTGATCCGCGGCTGGGAAACAAATACCGCAGTCTCATGAAATTAAAGGATGAGCAGGTCTATATGGAATTAAAAGAGAAGTATGCTAACGAGGCAAAGACAGAATAGGAGGGGAACGGGAATATGGGAAGTATGAAGTGGACAGAGGATCAGCAGCGTGTTATTGACGCAAGAGACAGCAATATTCTCGTATCTGCGGCAGCAGGCTCTGGCAAGACGGCAGTTCTGGTGGAGAGGATCATACAGGAGGTGACCGATGCCGAACATCCTATTGATATTGACCGGCTTCTGGTGGTGACATTTACCAATGCAGCCGCCGGGGAGATGCGCCAGCGTGTGGGAAAGGCACTGGAGGAAGCATTGGTGGAGCATCCGGGAGACAAGCGTCTGCAGAAACAGCTTTCTCTGCTTCACAATGCACAGATCACTACGATTGACAGCTTTTGCCAGAGCATTATCCGCAATTATTTTCATGTGATCGATCTGGACCCGGTTTTTCGCGTGGCTGATGATACAGAGATTAAATTAATGAAGCAGGAAGTACTGGACGAGGTATTGGAGGAGTGTTATCAACGGGCGGAGGCAGAACCGGAGACAGAGGAAAACAGAAATTTTATTGCCATGATCGATGCGTTTTCTACCGGACGAGATGACAGTGCAGCCGGAAATCTGGTGCTGGATGTACATAATATGTCCCAGAGTGCGCCATGGCCGGAGGACTGGCTGAATGGGATCGTGGACATTTATGAAAAGAAGACAACAGACTGGATAACAGAGCTGCAGGGATATATGGCAGATATGCTTGAGGGATATCTGGCTCAGGCGAGACGGACGCTGGAAATATGCCGGCAGGATGGTCCGGAAGAATACGAGCCGGCGATTTGGTCCGATGTAGAGCAGCTGGAACAGTGTGCGGCGGTGTCGGATTATGAGGATTACGCAAGGTATATTTGTGGTTTTCAAAAGAAAAAGCTTGCTTCCAGCAAGGCAGAAAATAAAAAAGTTATTCAGGATATGAGAAAAACTTATATCGACAAGGGAATCCGGAAGCTGGAGGAGAAATATTTCCGGGAGGAGCTGCAGGGTCCCTATGAACAGATGGCACCGGCAGTCAAAGGTCTTGTACAGACCACGAAGCTGTTTGAGGAGGCATTTTCTGTCCGGAAGAGAGAGGACGGTGTGTTGGATTTCAATGATATGGAGCACTTTGCGCTTCAGATATTGGTGGATCATGAGCAGGGAGATGTGCCAAGTGCGGTAGCAAAGGAGCTGCAGGAGTATTATCAGGAAATCATGATTGACGAATATCAGGACAGCAGTTATATCCAGGAAGCTCTTTTGTCCAGTCTGAGCCGGGCAGAGCAGGGACAGCGACCGTATCTGTTTATGGTGGGAGATGTAAAGCAGAGCATTTACCGTTTCCGGCAGGCACGTCCGGAGCTGTTTAATGGGAAATACGAGGCGTATGGAAGTGACCCGAAAATGGGACAGAGAATAGATCTGCATCAGAACTTCCGAAGCAGGGAAATGGTTCTGGAGTCTACAAACTTTCTATTTGAAAAGATCATGCAGAAGTGTCTGGGAGGCATTGTCTATGACGAAGCGGCGAGCCTGGTGCCGGGGGCAGTATTCCCGGAGGATTCTCACAGGACAGCAGGCAAAACACAGGTTCTGGTGATTCAGGGGGATAAAGGCTTTATGGACAAGGACTCTCTGGAGGCATCTGTGATCGGTGAAAAAATACGGGAGCTGGTACAGGGAGAGGAGCCGTTATTTATTAACGATAAAGGAGATTACCGGCCGGTGCGTTACCGGGATATTGTGGTGCTTTTGCGAAGTCCGTCCCGGATTACGGACAAGTATATTGAGGTGCTTTCCCAGATGGGGATTCCGGCGTACACCGAGACAAAGACAGGATATTTCAGTTCCATGGAGGTAGAGGTGATCCTGAATTTTCTGCGGGTTCTGGACAATCCACGGCAGGATATTCCGCTGGCATCGGTTCTCCATTCGCCTTTGGGGGGCTTTACGGACAATGAACTGGCGGAGCTTGGAGCGCAGCAGCAGGGAATCAATTACTATGACAGTTTAAGAAATGCCGGGGGAAATATATCGGAAAATACCCGGAAAAAGGTGTCCGGTTTCTTGGACATTATAGAAACATACCGGCAGCGTGCCGGCGTTCTGCCGGTGTATGATCTGTTGCAGCAGATTTACCGGGAAACAGGATATTATCATATAATGTCGGCAATGCCGGCAGGAGAAAAACGTGCGGCAAATCTGGAGCTGCTGCTGCAGCGTGCACTGGATTATGCCGGAAAAGGAAATCATGGCATTTTTTCCTTTGTACAGTATATTGAAAATATGAAAAAATCCCAGGTGGATTTTGGAGAGGCATCTCTGGTTAATGAAGGAATGGATGCAGTACGGATCATGAGTATCCATAAAAGTAAGGGACTGGAGTTTCCGGTGGTGTTTCTCGCAGGAACAGCAACGCAGTTTAATCTGATGGATGCCAGAGGAATTGTTAAGGATAATGACTACGGCATTGGGATTGATTATATTAATCTGGAGGAAAGATACAAGAAAAAAACACTGTTGAAAAATTTCCTTGCTGACCGTTCGGTGGCAGCGACATTGGCGGAGGAGATCCGCGTGCTGTATGTTGCGTTGACCAGAGCGAAGGAGCAGCTCATCATCACCGGCGTGTCTAAAGATCTGGAAAAGGATCTGGGCAAATGGAGTGATCAAAGTCCGGAATATTGTATGGCGGATCTGATCTCGGCGAGAAGCTATTTGTCGCTGATCATGCCTTTGGTTCTTGATGCGTCGGCAGCGCCTTATTTTGAGGTCGAAAAATGGGACAGCAGTATGGTGACAGGACGGGTAGCAGAGAGTCTTGTGGAGGATGAAGAAATCTATCAGAAGCTGCAGAACTGGGAACAAAATATCTGTTATGATCCGGAGATTCAGGAGGAAATGAAGTCCGAGGATGATTATCATTATCCGTATGAGGCGCAGCTGCAGATACCGGTAAAAATATCGGTGACGGAGTTGAAGCGTATGGAGATGCAGGCGCAGAAGCTGGAGGAGGATGTGTGGGCTGAGGCGACAGATGTGCCAGAAGTGTTTGGTCAGACAGAAGAAAGACAGTCTATATCTGTAGAATACATGGAGGATGAAACGAAAGATGAGGGGGAGAAAACGGAGGAAGCTGCCCGCGAGACCGAAATTCCGAAACCGCGGTTCCTGCAGGGAGAGGAAAAGCTTTCCGGAGCGCAGCGGGGCACCATATATCATTCCATCTTTGAGCACCTGCCATATGAGCGTATGGATGAAAACACAACGCCGGCGGCATTTGCGACATGGCTGGATGAATTTACGGCGAAGGGATATCTGACGTCACCGGAAAAGGACATTGTTTATGCAAAGGATTTCTGTACGTTTTTGCGGACAGATTTGGGAAAACGAATGAGAAAGGCCGCAGAAAACGGAACACTTTACAGGGAGCAGCAGTTTATGATGGGAATTCCTGCGCAGAGACTGCATCCGGAGATTTCGGGAGAGGATACGGATACCGTGCTGGTACAGGGAATTATTGATGCATGGTTTATGGAGGACGAGGATATCATACTGGTGGATTATAAGACGGACCGCGTAAAGCGGGATATTCATGAGCTTGTGGACAAATACCGGATCCAGCTGGACTATTATGCGGATGCATTACAGAGGGTCACAGGACGTAAGGTAAAGAAAAAAATAATATATTCTATTTCGAAAGGAGAGTCCATTGAAATAGAATGATGTTAAAAATTAATGGTATTTGACTCAAACTCCCCACACCAAAAACTATAATATGCCCAGACTGTTTCTGATGTTTCTGGGTATTGAATATGATTTTTGGTTTTTAAGGGTCTGAATACCCGAAGCTGTGTCTGGAAATTGCCTTGTCACTAACGGCTTGCGGGAAATTTTGTTTAAGCGTAGAAAGAGAGGGAAAATCGTGAGATCATTTTTTGAAAAGAAACGTAAATTTATGGTATGGAGCATTGTAGCTGCAATATGTATCAGTGCCGTTCTGCCTCCGATGGGGCAGAGTGCCTGTGTGTCGGCGGCTGCTTATCCGACAGCCACGGCACGTCCGTCGGCCACAGCTTCCGGCGGTGGCATTGTCAGCCCGACACCGAAGCCGACACCATTGCCGGTAGTGACGGCAAAACCCAAAGCGGATATTTATTTGAAAAATGCACATCAGGATATTATATTAACCGTGGGGGCAGCAGGTGAATTTGATCTGGAATGGAAGGAGTTTAACGGGTATGCGCTGGAGAATCTGACAAAGCTTCGTTACCGCAGCGGAGACAGCAGTATATTGCAGATGACGTCAGATGGCGGATATCGTGCGCTTAAGACCGGAAGCACTACTGTGACCGTGACCGGATGGGATGGCAGATATGACGAGATCATGTTGGAAAAAACATATACTGTTTATGTATATCCGGATATGAGCGGGGTATCTCTGGCAAAAAAATCCGTGGATATTTATATTGTAAAAAACAGTTACAGCGCAGATCACAGTGTCTCTATTGATATTAAGGGAGGAGATACCGGTCTTTTTGATGAGGATGAAAACGAAGATCTGACCTATGAGGTCTCCTCCTCCAACAGCAAAATGTATGTATCAGCGAGAGTGTCTCAGGGAAAGCTGATCCTTTCATGCAGTGACGCCGGAACGACTACTGTCACGTTCCGCTTGTATGACAAAGAATTTCAGATACAATTAAGGGTATCAGTGGTTGAAATATCGAACACCTCTGTTTTGCTGGTACGCCACAAAACAAAGAAGCTGAAGATCAAAGGCTACAGCGGAAAAATTCAGTGGAAATCAAGCCGTCCGAAGGTGGCATCTGTTTCTGGAAAGGGAAAAGTCCGGGGCAAAAAGGAAGGGAATACCATTATCAGTGCAAAGATCGGAGACATTCGTCTGGGCTGTGTAATATCAGTTACCACCAAAAAGAAAAAGAAGGTTATCCGGTGTGCGCAGAGAATTGCTTCTACCAGTCAATATAGTCAGCCAAAGCGAATGTTGAAGGGGTATTATGACTGCAGCTCGCTGGTGTGGCGTTCGTATTCTAAATATGGTGTCAAATTCGGGGCATCGTCCTACGCACCGACTGCAGCAGGAGAGGCGGAATATCTGGCAAGACATCATAAACTGCTGAAAGGTGGATTTAGTCAGAAAAATGCTTCAAAGCTCAAGTTTAAGGCGGGAGATCTCATGTTTGAGACAGGCGCATCCAATGGCCGGTACAAAGGAATCTACCATGTGGAGATGATCGTAGGATATGAGTTTTATGGCTGGGATCAAAGAAATAAACCGGTCGTTGTTGTGAAATGGGCGAATCGTCCGGATGGACATTATGGATATGGAGTAGGAATCGTAGGGAAGATGTAGCAGGACAAAAATCTATTCAAAAATGGATTTTAAGACAAATTGCTTGACCTTATCACTAGAAAGATTTATTATTTTATAGAAGGTATAATGGTACAGATATTCGTGGAGGTATAGTTAATTATATGAGGATAGCAATTTGTGATGATGATGTTATTTTATGTCATCAATTAGAAGGTATTATTCTCGGTTTTGGAAAAAATGAGGATGTGCCGGTTCAAACTTCCGTGTTTTTTGATGGCAAAGGTCTTTGGAAATATATGAAACAGGGAAACCATTTTGATCTGATCTTTCTGGATATTGAAATGGAGCAGATGAATGGTATCGCTGTAGGTCGGGCAATTCGGGATACGCTTGGCGATGAGGAGTGCAAAATCGTTTTCATCTCCAGCCGCAGAGATTATGCCATGGAGTTATTTGCGATACGTCCTATGGATTTTCTGGTAAAACCGGTTACGGAAGAGAAGCTCAAAGCGGTTTGGGAATTATATAGCCGGCTTTACCAAAAAGAACAAAATGTGTTTTATTATCAGGCGAAGGGAAATAAGAATTATATCGCGTTTAGCCGTATCCTGTATTTTAGAGCAGATAATAGAAAGATAGAGATACATACGATAGATAGAGATGTGGTCACGTTTTATGGAAAAATGTCAGAGGTGAAACGACAGACAGATGCCGGACGATTTATTCAGATCAGCCGGTCAGAGTTGGTAAATTATAATGCTGTTGAGGAATACCGGGAGCATATGTTAATTCTTCGAGGGGGAGAAAGACTGCTGATTGTGGCATCTCGACGGAAAACAGCAGGACTGCAGATATCAGATTATATGGGAGAGATGATGAAAAATGTAGGCTCGGACTATTAATATTATTCTTTTGCAAATTTAGGCAACAACATACGATATAAATCAAAAACAAATTCACAACAATTAAAGCCCAATTCACAACATTGGGCTTTAATTGTTGTGAATTTGTTGCATAATGGATTTATGAGAAGAAGGGAAGTCAGAAATAAAGGAGTTGAGGAGATTTAGAATTTATGAATGTAAAAGAGGAATTAGTTAGTTTAATTGAATGCAATTGTGGTAATTCAAAAGAAATTTGTATATCGGAAAATACAGATTTAATTCAAGATTTACAGATGGATTCTATAGAAATAATGCAGCTTATTGTAGATGCAGAAGAATATTTTAAAATAACGTTTGATGATGTGGATTTGCTGACAGAAAATTTTAGCCAATTTGGAAAATTTAGTCAGTTGATTGAAAATATGATTTCGATAAAGGGGCAGTTGGATGCTAATTAGAAGTAAACCAAAAAAGAAAGTGATTTTACCGTTAAGTGATGTGGAAATAGGGGCTTGGCCGGAACAAAACTTTTTGTTTGGATTGCTGTTAAATCAGGAAACAGGATGGGATTGGATAATGAATCAATTTATACAGTTGAGAGGAGCTCATTATATAAATTATCAATATGATGCCGTTGATTTTAGCATTACATTTTATCCTTATGGAATACATCAGTTGGCTCCTAATATATTTGATTTATGTCCATTTATCAATAAGTATATAATACCAAGATCGTTTATTTCGGAGCAGTATAAAAGTTTTCATGAATTTGTAAAGAATGCCTTGAACAATGGATATTACTTATCCACTTTTTTGGATCAATTTTTTCGAAGAGATTTTGGTGGAAATTATGGATTTCGTCATCCAACTTTTATTTATGGTTATGATGATGCAAACAAAGAGGTTTGTTTAGCTGATAATTTTGAACATGGGAAATATCAAAAAAAACAAATAAGATATGATCAGTTGGATAAGGCGTTTATGTTAGTACCTACTGATATATGGGAGATGAGTGTATTTTTATATAAATTAGTTCCATATCAGCATTCTTTTTTTACTACATATGTAAAGGAACAGTTGCAGGATTATCTGAACCCGAAAAGTGGGATATGTTATTTAGATCGTACAGTTTGTCAAAATCCACATTATCATGGTAAGGATTATGAAAATGAAGTTTTTTTTGGCATAGAAATCTATCAACTTCTTTTTCATTACCTGAATGCCATATGTGAAGGTGATGAGTCGTATCCGTCAGAGGATTGGCGAAGTTTTGTAATGCTTTGTGATCATAAGAAGGTAATGATAAGGAGATATGAATATATGACACAAGGCGGATATATGAAAAATGATAGATATTTACTACAACGATTGGAAGACTTGGAAAAGAAGTGCGAAATTTCGTTGAATATGTTTCTGAAGTATACCTTTACAAATGATATTAGGATTATAGAACGATTAAAAAATAGGCTGGAAGAAATCAGAGAACAAGATGTGGCCTGTATGGAATTGTTTATAAAAAGGATACTGTAATTGATAAGAAAACGGAGAAGTAAAGAATGAAGAAAGAAATAATAGAAGAGTATGCATATAGTAAGGTTCCATTTTATCAAGAACTACTACAAGAAAATGATTGTTTAAATTATCCGATAATTAATAAAGAGTTATTATTAGAAAAACGTGATAAATTTTTTTCAACAAATTGTATTGGAGATTTATATGCAGGAAAGCTGGAAAGTGTAATGACATCAGGATCTACGGGAGAATGTTTAGAGATATTTTGGAAAAAAGAAGATAATATAAGATCATTGCTACCGTTGTGGATTAAGAGAAAGCGATATTACGATATATTGCCCAGCGATAAATATGTATATTTTTTTACAACATGTATCGAAAAAGGGAATGTACTTGAATACAAAGAAGTCAAAAATGGACTTGGAATAAATAAAATAGGATTAACACAAGAGAGAATCTTAGATATATATAAGCGGATTCAAGAATATTCTCCTAAATGGATTATTATACAACCATCTGTACTTGCGATATTCTTAAAAACAATAAAGCAATACAAATTAAATAATTTGCCAAGTTTAAAATATATAGAAGTAACGGGAGAGTTATTAATGGATTCTGTAAGAAAAGAAATTATTGATTTTTTTCAGTGCCCGGTGGCTAGTCAGTATGGATGCTATGAGGTGAACTCTATAGCCTATGAATGTCCATGTCACAATATGCATATAATGGAAGAAAATGTAGATGTAGAGATTGTAGACGGGAATAATATTTGTGTTACATCTTTACATAATAGTGTTATGCCATTTATAAGATATAAAGTAGGTGATCGGGGGGAAATAAGAAATCAAATAAAATGCAAATGTGGCGATAAATCGCCTATTTTGGTATTGCAGAAAGCGCGAGATAATGATCTGATATATTATAAAAATGGTACGGCAGAGCATAGTGATATTTTTTATCATATAATTGAAAAAATAAATATTTATTTGCAACAGGTAATTTTACAATTTCAGATTATACAAGAAAAATATGACGATTTTTGGATTTATTTGACTATAGATGATTTGCAGGACAGAGAGGAGGTTCAAGAGTTATTTTTAAGTATGGCAAAGAAATATAATAAAAAATGGAATTGTTATATAATCTTTGTTGATTCGTTATACCCATGTGAAAAAACAGGAAAACTTGCATGGTTTGTTTCAAAAGTGAAAGGAGATAAAAATGAAGATTAAGACAAGAATTAAAAAAGGGATGATTTTTTTTACGGTATTTACAATGTGTGCATACTATATAACCGATGCAGGCACTATAAATATTAAAGCGATTTCGGCAGAAAAAGAGTATAATGAATTTGTAACAAATGAAAAAGATACTGATAATAAAGACAATTCATATATTGTTAAAACTAAAAAGTTTAATACATTGCATTTATTACAAGAAAGATATACAGAGAGTGGGAAAATTGGTAGTAATTCAGAAGGAAATTTTGAAGAAAATAAAATGTTGTCAATTGAATTGTCCCAAAAACAAGTAAATGATCTTCGGGAAAATGAAGATGTCGAGTATGTCGAAAAAGATTATGATGTGGCTGCTTGTAGTCAATTTTTACAGAAAAAAAGACATCGAAAACAAGTTGAAAAATTTGAAATAAATGACTCAGAATATGAATGGAATGTCAGAATGTTACGGGCAGAAGGGAAGAGGGCAAATACAAAAGAACATGTAAAGATTGCGGTGATAGATTCTGGAATTGATTGGGGGAATGATATTGATTTGGCCCATCAAGTGAGTCTTGTTCCAGGAGAGGAAGAAATGACACAGGTGTTTATGGATGGAAGTGGACATGGATCAAGTGTTGCAAGTTTAATTGCTGCAAGTGAAAATGAAAAAGGAATTACGGGAATTAATCCATATGTAGATATTTATTCATATCGAGTATTAGATGAAAATAATCATTCACCTTTGAGTAGAGTAGTAGAAGCAATTTATATGGCTGTTGATCAAGGTGTAAATATTATAAATATGAGTTTTGGTTTGAGTGCATATTCAGAAACTCTTGAACAAGCTATTCATACAGCAGAAGAAAATGGAATATTGATGATTGCTGCGGCTGGTAATACTGGGGATGAAGGTGTTTTATATCCGGCGGCATTTGACGGTGTAATGGCAGTGGGGGCTGTAGATAAAAATGGAACAATAGAAGAATATAGTGCAAAGGGAAAAGAGGTAGAAATTGTTGCTCCAGGTGAATTGGTAAAAACTACAGGTTTTTTAGGATCAGAGGATGTTATATCAGGAACTAGTCTGGCAGCACCACAAGTAGCGGCAGTAGCGTCTTTGATTTGGCAAAAAGATTTGACCGTATCAGCAGATTTTGTTCGGGGATTACTGGATGAGAGTGCTAATTTATATGGTAAATGTGATTTGTATGGATATGGTCTTGTTGATGCTAAATATGCCTTGCAACATTATAATGAATATAAAAGAAAATATAATGAGAAGGCGGGAGATGACAAGAAGATTTTAGATTCAGTAAATAGGAGCTTCCTGTATAATAAAAAATGTGGATGTTGAAAATTGAAAATACCTCAGAGTACAATAAGACTACTGACTTGGCGGTTAGTAAAAATCTTATTGAACAGAGAGGTATCTACAATGAAGTCTAACACACAGAATGCAAAAATTGAAGCTATTACAGAAAAAACTTTGGTACTCGGAATTGATATAGGAAGCGAAACGCACTATGCCAGAGCTTTTGATCACAGAGGAATCGAGTATTCGAAGAAGCCATTTAAGTTTAGTAACACAGAGGCCGGATTTGTGACATTTAAGGAATGGATCCTGGACCTCAAAGAAAAACATGAGAAGGATAAGGTGGTTCCGGGCATGGAACCAACCGGTCACTACTGGTTTAATCTGGGAAAATTTCTTCAGGATAATGAGATGAAACCGGTTCTTGTGAATCCCCATCATGTCAAGAAATCGAAAGAACTCGACGACAATAATCCAACTAAAAATGATCGTAAGGATCCAAAAGTCATTGCAGGGTTAGTTAGAGAGGGACGCTACATGATCCCGTACCTGCCGGATGGTGTTTATGCTGATCTCAGAACAGCATCAAATATAAGATTCCAGTTACAGGCGGAACTTACAAGAATTCAAAACAGGATCAGTCGTT